>Ga0265797_10007202_pt1 | contig 15351 bp, 10 predicted proteins | sample P2T30metagenome_FD_192433 | JGI IMG/M metagenome (GOLD analysis project Ga0265797, IMG submission 192433) | Plant litter microbial communities from East Loma Ridge, Irvine, California - P2 T30 | ecosystem: Environmental > Terrestrial > Plant litter > Unclassified | place: USA: California... | reverse complement strand
ATTTGGTTACTAGTACGCAGGTAGAGAGTCGCAGACCAAGACCTAAAACGCGATGTCTGGACCTTTGCCTTTCAGCTGAGGCCGGTACCAATGATCAGAGGGTTTCTCAATAAGCAGTATGGATATCCATCTACGATTGCCTCTTTCGAGATCTGTATCTGTACTGTGTGTCGACCCAAGAGTGCATTGATTTGTATCAGCTCAGGTCTGTGACAGCCGCGACATTCAGGCACTGGCGTTCGGCTTGGATGCACGATCGGGTACAATCGTCCAAGCATTGGCTGCTGCAAATTGATTGGATTTCATGGTCGTACAACTAGCGGCTGACCGATCTTCAGGTTTCGACGGCCGCCTTCAAGCCTTCGACCGGACGCCTCACCAATTCTTACAAAAAGGTCGATAGATTCAGGCAGTGATAATTCGCCAAGGAACTCGCTCAAGACGGTCATTGATTCGTATACGCTCTACGAACTGGCTAACCTTTAATCTCGTCGAGTTTAACGATCACCTTTCCTCTCGCTCTGCCGGTCTTCAGCCGTCTGAAAGCTTCCACAGTATCTTCCATGGCGAAGACCTGATCTGTGACAGGCTTGATCTCGCCGTTGGCAATCCAATTCCCAATCTGCTCAAGATTTTCGCTGTTGATATCGGCGTATCCGAAGACGAGCTTGCGGCGGCCACCACCAAACAACGCGGGCCAGAGCAAGGCACCAAGTGCGAAGCGCACGAAGTCGAGCGTTGGACTGCTGGCGACTTCTACGAATTTGGCGCTTGCAGAAGTGTATGTGTGTGCTTGGAAATAGAGAGTTGGGTCGCTGAAGACGTTATCGACGACAAGATCGAACGGTTTGACCTGTCTGGCTACACCCTGGAGCTGCTCTAGCAGAGGACGTTTCGTATAGTCCAGCACCTCATCTGCTCCAAGTGACCGGCATAGATCGACGTTCTTGGCCGAGCAGGAGACAGTTACGTGTGCGCCCACGATTTTGGCGATCTGGATACCATAGGTGCCGACGCCACCACTGCCGCCGTTGATGAACACCCGAGAGCCGGCTTTTACGTACGGGATTATGGATCCATGCGCAGTCACAGCCGCAACCGCAACACCAGCAGCAACAATCGTCGAAACACCAGTAGGGACCGGGACGAGGGTCTTGGCTGGCGCAGCAACGTATTCTGCAAGACCACCGGCAGCGAGAGCATTAGTGCTTGCCGCGCCGAATACCAGTTGACCCGGCTCCAGCGGAGAGCCATCAGCCGGGACTACGATGCGTCCAGCGATGTCGAAACCGGGAGTCGCAGGGTATTTCACTGCGAAGCGGCCCACGAGAGGAGCTTCGGCGGGCTTGAAGTCCACTGGATTGAGACCGACTGCGAGGACTTTGATCAGGTGTTGGTCGGGACTGGGCTTGGGTAGGGCTTCCGATGCGTGCAATCTTAGGTTGTTCTCCAGGCCTCCTGCGGCGGAAGCGTACTTCCATTTACGCATTGTCGATGGCAGTGTGGAGGTAGCCATTTTGTAAAGACTCGTGCGTTGTTATCTGCTTGGCAAATGGCTATGAGGAAGCAGAAGGATATGTGAGCAAAGGGACAACTTAGACGTGAGGTGAAACCTTGTGCTCTCCGTTCAATGGCTTATTAGTGGGGACCATCACGAGATATATATACACGTTCCAGCTGAACGAACAACAGGCGCGGTGGCATGACATGATGTGCAACCTCGCAGCGAATACGATAGAGGGTTTAGCGCGAAGGTCAAGAAGGCGTCAAGCTAGGCCAAGGATGCAGCTGAAGCGATTAAGCTTTGACCTCTAACCGTGTATGCGAAAGGCAGGGCGTAGGATTGTCCAAGGTGACGTTTGTCTCAAATGCGAGAAAGCGAGTGGTGCAGATTGCCATCTTTTAGGGCATGCTCGGTGTCGAAGCATATCATACCGATCAATGATATATGCAATCGAAGAGATACCTTCGAATGTTGAGCTTGCGCATAAGTCTGCGCAAATCTTTGGAGCTCTTTATGCTATTAATATCGAGTGTGGGTCTCTCGATAGCTTCGTTTGCTATCGGGATACTGGTAGAAGATTATTAACACCCCAACAATGAATGTATTTCAATCATTAGGTATGAAGCCGTAAGAATTATGGTCAGCAGCTAAACAGGTGCCACTTGCACAATCTCCACATACGCGCAGTATGACCAGATCAGTGATGTCCAGGTTGTGGCAGAATGCAGACAGGCGAGAATCATTGACGAGCCAGCATGAAGCCTGAACAGACATCAACCATATCTCTGTTGAGCCAACGCCTTCAACATGTCCATAGTCTTGTCTTCCTTCTTCCTGTGTTCCGCCAACCTCTCTTCACGCTCAGCCTCCCTCGCTCTCAACTGCTCTTCCTTCCTAATCTCCCTCTCATTCTTCGCCCTTTCGCGCGTCTTCAGTTGTGCTTTGAATTCCGAGACTCCGTCGCCGCCGCCCATCAGCTCATTGTCAGGCACTTCTGCGGCGCCGGAGTCTTTGGCCTCTGCGAAAGAACGATTCGAAGCAGTGACCTCGCGCTTTTTCTCCATCTGCCGCTCTCGTGATCCGGGATCTGCTCGAGGAGCCAGTTCCTCCAAACGCTCTTTTTGAGTCTTGCGGTCTAGCTTGCGATCGTTGCGGATGTCAGCAATGCGGGCTAATCGTTCTTCTTCAGTGAGCTCTTGTCGATGCTGCAAATCCTGGAAGCTGGGTACTGAAGGTCCGGACCTCTGCGTGGGCAGTGCCGGTCCGAAGTCATCATCGTCTTCTTCGTCCATAGCTTCGACCTTGGCTGTGGAAGAAGAGACCTGGGCCGTCCGCTGCGGCTCATGCTTGGCCTTTGGTGGCTGGAAGCCCATCTCTACAGCCCGTTCATCCGCCCGCTCTTTGGTCTTCGGGTCATACCAGCCCTCTGCCAGCTCGCCGCGATTCCATTTGTTGATGAAACTCTTCCACCTGCCCTTAACCTCATCCTCGCTCAGGTCGGCGATATCATGTCCCTTCTGAAGATCGAGGTAGTCGGCAAATAAGTTGGTGTAGCGCTCCAGATGTCTGCGATGGAGTTCTCGCTGGTTGAAGGGTAGGCGCACTGGCTTGGGTTCGGAGCTCCGGTGGTGGCTGCTGTGGTGAGTGGCATGGCGCCGGGGTGATCTTGAGCGGTGTCGCTTCGTATCGCGATCGCGACGGTCATCGCGTGGTGAGCGCGATCGCCTGGAATGGTGGTGAGATTGATGTCCGTCTGGCATGGTTGTCGGATTGTTGTAGTAACAACACTTCTGAGGTGGGGCTGGGTTGCTGCTGCAGCGGAGAAAGGCGGACCCTTGCCAATAAAATAAAATGCTATCAGCGAGACACAGGCATTGAAGATAAAAAGGAACACGTGAACTTTAGATTTGCTGACACATGAAAATTAAATCATCAATTGAATCCGAGTGGTGAGAAATATGTGTGTACGTGCTAAATGAGTGTGTATGTACATGTAGGGTTCTATGACGATCTCAATCCTCAAGACCGAGGCACCAACCAGCAGAACACCTTACAAATATATATAATTCAAATGCCAGACTCCGAAGTCTGAGCATGTTGAAGCAATGAGATCTATGTCTCCAGACTTGGAGTTTCCAAAGATTGTCGTCCAGCACGGGTTGAACGTGTAACAATCGCTTGATATTTTGGTGAGCGTACCAATAGGATGACCACCTGGATCGAAGTGTCCTTGTTGTGATCCCGATCACAACTCTTGGTAGCTATAATTTGTCCCTAGACTGGGATAGTGACCTGCGCATGGCTTGGTACGAAGGACTCCGGCTGCTTGACGGCTAGCATGTTGCCCAGCTTGCCACGCTTGGCCCATTTCCAGGTCTCGGCAATCAAGATCTGGACAACGATGCAAGAGAAGACGACAGCCCACTCCCAAGTGATAGGCAAGTGGTCGAATACCTGCAAGTTGAGGCCGGGAATGTAGATGAGCGGGAAGATGATCACAAAGCCCGCGATACAAGACCAGAAGAGGAACTTGTTGTGGTAAAGCGTAGGGCCAACCGAGAAGAACTTGCTTGATGATTTGGTGTAGTTGCGACCGGGAAGGCGAGTGTTGAAGAGTGAAGTGCGGAAGTCCATCACCTCCCATGCGAGGATGAGAAGGCCGAAGGTGATGACGCCGAAGACGGTGGAGCGGGCGCGGAAGACAATTTCGCACGATGAGCTGAACTCTTCGTTACAGTGCTCTCCGAGGTTGCCTCCTCCTACACCATAAACGACGATGGTGAAAGCTGCCAAGCAGAGTGCACCAATCGAGCAGCCATAGACCATCTTGTCGGCGATGAGCTCCCAGGTGAAGACACCGACCCTCAATGGGTGCGGCGGACGGTTCATGATGTCGGGGACAGCAGGCTCAAGACCCAGGCCGAGAGCGATAGGTGCCGAAGTGACCAGGTTGACCCAAAGAATTTCGAGGGGCGACATGGGGAAGATTGAGCTGCCATGGACATCCTTGAAGGCCAAACCAACCATTAAAAGGACGACCTGGGCGATGTTGGAAGACAAGAGATGGAGCAAGAACTTCTGAATGTTGTCGAACAGACGTCTGCCTTCCTTGATGGCGCGAACGATGGAGGCGAAGTTATCATCAGCCAGGACCATGTCGGCGGCCTGCTTCGCGACGTCGCTTCCGTTAATACCCATGGCAATACCAATGTCGGCAAGCTTCAAAGCTGGAGAGTCATTGATACCGTCGCCAGTCATGATTGCGAAAGCCTTGCGGCGGTGCAAGGCTTGAACCATGCGGACCTTGGTCGTAGGGGAACATCTCGCGATGACGAGAGGTAGTTCTGGAAGGGCATCGATCTGGGCTTCGGTGAGTTTATCGAAATCGCCACCAGCCATGACTTCGCCACGGTTGGCTTTGACGCTCTGGGTGATGCCAACTTCGGCAGCGATGGCCGCAGCCGTGCCGATATGGTCACCAGTGAGCATGTGCACTTTGATACCAGCAGACTGGCAAGTGCGTACCGCCTCTGCGGTCTCAGCGCGAGGCGGGTCGTAGATACATGCGAGGCCAGCATATCTTAAGTCACACTCGGCGTTGGCACGCTCGGTGAGGTCGATAGAGTCATCTACAGACTTGCTGGCAAGACAGAGAACTCTCAGACCTTTGAGCGCCATGGCTTCTGCTTCTGCCAAGATGTCGCGTCTGGTTTGATCGGAGCAGGCGAGAAGTGGGAGAATAGCCTCGGTGGCACCCTTTACGAAGATGTCGGTTGCACCAGGGGCACCAGTGTAAGCCACGGCCATGCGTTTGATAGTGGAATCGAAGGGAAATTCGGTGATGAGCTTGCGTTGAGATTTGGCGAGGGCCTGGGGCTTGCCGTAGTCGAATCTTGTCGCGAACACTTGGAGAGCGATTTCAGTTGGCTCACCGATGGCAGTCCAGGCGCTTTGGGTTGGGAGTGTAGAAGAAGACTCGTTTGTGACACCCGCAGATGAAACCTCGGCCAAGTTGCACAAAGATGCGATTTCGAGGTATCTTGCAAGCTCGACACTTCGCTTGTCTTCCTGAGTAGATAGAGTAGTCTCTACTGTTCCGCTGTGAGGGTTGAATGGATCCGAAGTATCATGGACGCGGATGTTCCCACCACCTGCGATGATTGCTCTCTTGAGAATCATCTTGCCGAGCGTAAGAGTACCGGTCTTGTCACTACAGATATTTGTGACGCCACCGACAGCTTCGAGGGATGACAGTCTGCGCACGATAATGTTGCTTTTCGCCATGGCCTGCGTACCGACTGCGATTGTCAGGGTGAGGACGGCAATGAGGGACTCGGGAATGATGGCGATAGCCACACAAAGACCGTAGATAAGGACCTCATCAGACACGTTCCAGCGAGCAGTCGAGAAGACGATGATAGCCAACAAAATAGCCAGTGCGAAGAGGAGGAGGGCAAATTTGCTGAGAGAGACTTGCAGAGGACTGCCGATAAGTCCAAGCGCTGACTTGATGCCATACCAGAATCGCTTGAGGACGCGACCCGCGAAAGGAGTCGAGCTCTTCTCCGGTTTCTTTGCGTTCAGGAGTGCTGCGATCTTGCCGACTTCTGTATTCATACCGGTGGCAGTGACGAGACCAAGACCACGTCCACGTGCGACAATAGAAGCTGAGTAGACCATGTTGACACGATCACCAATGGCAATGTCAGCCTTGCTGAGTGGTAGGATGACTTCAGCATGCTTGGAGCTGGGCAGGGACTCGCCCGTGAGCAGAGCCTCGTCGGTAGAGAGATTGAGAGATTCGAACAGTCGAAGATCAGCGGGTACAATGTCACCAGTGGACAACTGGACGATATCGCCAACAACAAGCGTCTCTGCTCTGACCGATTGGATGATGGATCCACGGATAACGTTGCATTCTGGGCTGGACAGGACCTGCAGGGAGAGGACACTTTGTTCGGCCTTGAAGTCTTGCACGAAACTGTATGAATCGTAAGCAACTGATCGTGACTAATCATGCTCAACCGCAGACTTACCCAACAACGACGTTGACGAGCACAACAGCAGCGACGACGGCGCCTTCGATCCAATCGCCCAGCGAGAAGGATAGGACCATTACGATTCCGAGGACGAATGTCAAGCTGTTCGAGACCTGTCTCAGAAGGATCTCGAACACAGAGACCTTCTTGCCATCTTTCAGGCGGTTGGGACCGTTGGCGGCCAAACGAGTGGCCGCTTCATCGTTGCCTAGACCATTCCTGCAATGATGTTAGTACACAGGGTGGTGCAATTTGACAGGACAAAAGTGCTCACTTGAGGTCTACTTTGAGGTGGCGTGCAATGAAGGCAGCATCAGAAGTGTGAGCGTACTCGGTGATTTCATCATCGGTACGCTCTTCGATGTAAGTCACCGATTCATCTTTGGGCTTTTCACTGGAACTTGAATAACCACATATAGGGGGTTCAACAGCCTCGTCTTCTACAGGAGAAGCGGACACGAAGGCAGCGTCGTTGCCATGGGACAAGGTGGAAGTAATAACCATCGGTTTCTGGGGAAGTCTGTAAGGGTTGGTGGCGTGAAGTTACACAGGTACAAAGAACGATTGTGTAGATGAGAAGTCCACAGTGAGACACACCGAAGCGGCTCTTAAACACAGAGCTTCCAAGATCGATGACGACCAAAGTGGACTCGTTATCGCCCAGGAAGTTACCAAGAGCACTGCCACAATTCAAGGCTGCACGAGCCGCGAAAGCAACATGGGCGTGATGTTACAGCTCCCCACAATATGAGTTCGAGATGCGGAGAAACGCTTTTGATGGCACCATATTAAGAGCAAAGTGGAGTCGTCCAGATGTCCTATCGTGTCGACGCTGGCAGCGCTGGCTTCATATGGAGGCTCTTTTGTCCAGTGATGGCGTCGGTTGAGGCATGGCAGTCGCTGGGCGCCGAGCAACACTATCGTGGGTAGCCTCGAGCTTGAGCTCCGGGATCTCCATCCTGGTACCAGCTACCGGTCGCCGAAAAGCAGTGCTTGCGCAAGAGGGCTCCCTATAAGGCGTGGACGAGGCTGAGTTTGCCTTCGAAGTGGGCGTCGTGGGGAAGAGATGCCGATTAGTTAGACATCTCGCAGCGGAGTGATGTCCAGAGGCTGGTGGAAGATTTTGGCTTGGCGGAAAGTCAAGCCCACACGTTTTGAAGGCAAGCTAACCCGCTTACCGCGAAGCCTCGTGGCGAGATGTACCACCAAGACACAAGACACACACCTCACCATCCTGTGCCGTGCTAGTATCCACTCCGGCGGTGTCTAGAGCGGAAAAACGACCAGGAGGCACTACCCCGGCCATCTCCACGCTCTCTCCGCACCCTACTCCAGGTTTCCGCACGGTCGAGGTCCAGTTTTTCTGTCGGCCCCGCCGGTTGTACACTTCTCGCGTGCTACATCCGGTACAGCTGCTATGGTGTTGGTATCTTGGATATCTCTCCCAAGAATCGTGATCTTTTGTCGTACGTTTCTGATAGCAGCGGCATGTTGACCATCAAGAGACCAATGGGAGTTTCGAGACTATGTCAATGATTGCCTCCGTCACACAACAGATCATACGTATACCTCCCGAACACCCTGGTTTCGTACGTGGATTCAAGCGCTGGAACGCAACCTCGGCGTGTTCCCCGTTGCTCTTGAAGCGGCTTGACTCGTGCTTGTAATGCATACCGTGGCGTCCACGCGAGTTGCGAGAGCACGGAACTTGACCGATAACCAAGACATTAACCAAGCCTATACCATGCTCTTCAGCAGCCTCAACGAGCTTACATGAAATTGCTGACTCCGATCGGCATTCTCGCCTGCACGCGCAGTGTTCCTTCCGCGGCTAATTCGCTACGCATACTGCTGTGACTGCTCTACCGAACAGCCACCCATCGCATATGGCTAGCTCGCCAATGTTACCACAGCTGATCATGTGCTTGCCAGCAAGGATGTGACACATCCCACTAGCAAGGTGCGTCCGCAGAATTCTCGCCCAGTGTATTCAGTGTCTCGGCGAGTGGATATCTTCCACTCACACTTGAGCGACCTCGACCGATCGGGTAATTGTTCGGACATTCATTCGTTCGATTGGATGTGAACGCCGTCCATGCTCTGCAACCACACGACCAGTGTACACCCCACGGGGTAGAGCGGGGAAACTATCCACATCGCTACAATGTAGGGTCAGGAAGAAAGGTATATGCGACCCTAGAGAGTAGGACTCAAGCGAAGGGCTATATGAAGAGCCTCACGCTCTCACGATGAAGGTCTTGCTTTCGGTATCGCATCGCTCATCTTAGGCTCTTGCATCTACCCAAAACTTTCACCACCAACAATCAACCAATCTAACCTAACCTACTTATGGGCTGGTCTTCCTTTACCAAGAAGTTCAACACGCATGCCAGTGGCACGCTAGATCCGCCTGAGGTTCGAAATGCTCGCATTCACTGGGTGGCCCTCGTGGCCTCAATGTCCGCCCTAGCCATGGGTTATGACACGGCTGTCATCGGCGGCACGATGGCGCTCGACTCATTCAGAAGGGACTTCCAGCTTGATGATGTTGAAAAAACCGTCAGGGACACCATTCAGGGTAACATTGTGTCTACCTTCCAGGTTAGTGACACATCTCATGAGACAAGCAAATCAAAAATAGCTAACGATATCAGGCTGGATGTTTCTTCGGTGCTCTGTGCACCTTCCCAATCGCTGAAAAGTATGGTCGCAAGTTGACTATCATTCTTTCTTCGCTCGTATTCCTGCTCGGCGGGACGTTGATGACTGCCGCCAACGGCAACCTCAACATGATCTACGCCGGCAGAGCCGTAGCTGGACTTGGAATCGGCGCATCGTCTTTGACCGTTCCGGTCTACATCGCCGAGACTGCACCACCCTCCATTCGTGGCCGCCTCGTCGGAATTTTCGAAATCGCCTCCCAAGGTGGTGGCATGTTAGGCTTCTGGATCAACTACGGCACAGATCAGCACATCTCTTCCAACAGCGTGGCTCAATATGTCATCCCGCTTGCTTTGCAGCTCGCTCCTGGTCTCCTCCTCGGTCTTGGGATGTTCTTCATCTGCCCCGAGTCTCCTCGCTGGCTTGCACGTCAGGACAATTTCGAAGCGGCCGAAAAGGTTCTTTGCGATCTCCGTGGTCTGCCCAGCGATCATGAATACGTCATGCGCGAGATGGGCGAGATCCGCCAACAGGTCGAAGAGAGGAGCACTCTGAAGATGACCAAGAAGGAGCAGTTCATGAAGCTGTTCCAGAGAGGCACTCGCAACCGCATGGCTATTGGTCTTGCCCTCATGTTCCTGCAGTCCTTCACTGGTGTTGTAAGTGTTCCCATGCCCCTTATGTTCGATCGCAGATATCTAATCCGTTGTTCCAGAACATCATCACTTATTACGCGCCAAGAATTTTTGAGACGCTTGGCATTACAGGAACCTCTACCAAGCTCTTCTCTACCGGATTTTATGGTATTGCGAAGACCTTGGGAATGTGCACATTCACATTCTACGTTGTTGAAAAAGTCGGCCGCAGAAAAGGCCTGCTCTGGGGTGCTGCCCTAGGCTGTATTCCCATGCTGTACATCGGCGGATACGTATCAAAAGTGCGTGGAAAGTCTCTGCCGACTTGATATCGATGGTTTGCTAACCAATATCCTCTACAGAACGATCCAGTGGCAGCAGCAGCAGCCGGAGCCACGGAGCGCAGTGCTGCGGGTTACGTCGCCATGGTCGCTGTTTACCTGAACGCCTTCATCATCTGCGCCACCTGGCAGGGAATCACTTGGACATACGCCAGCGAGATCTTCCCCCTCGACATCCGCATGCTGTGTGTCTCCCTCACTACCGCCGACACCTGGCTCGGCTCGTTCATCATCGCGAGATCTACACCTTACATGATCTCCGATTTAGGTACGTGATCCAAGGGCGCAACTCAACATGATGCCTTAGACAATATACTGACTCGAACTCTTCACTGCAGGCTACGGAGCGTACTTTTTCTTCGGAGCCATTCTCATCTGCATGGGCATCTGGGCCTTCTTCTGCGTCCCCGAAACAAAGGGCATCACGCTCGAAGAAATGGACGCCCTCTTCGCCAACTCGTGCTGCAAAGCCGTCTGGGCCGGTATCCGCGGCAAGCCGATTCCCGGTCTGCGCGACCCGGCCGAGACGTTCTCAATAGACGACGAGAAGGGAAAGATGGACGTGTCGGTCGAGCACGTCGAGGGGCAGCAGCAGCAAAATAACCGAAAGAGCGAGATGTAGAGACGTCTCGAAGCAGGTTTTCCGCGGACCGGATTTGAGGGGGCTGGTTGGAAGACACGGCTTTTTTCCCCTTGGATTGTGAGGGTAGTGTTGGATGAGAGTCTGATAGCTATGGTCTGCGATGGTTCCTTGCTGCAATTCTTGTGTTGACAATTGTTGTGATTGTGTGTGCGTAGTGTCTGGAGAGTGATGGTATGAGAGAGAGAGCGACGTGTAAGTGACGCTGTCGACGGTAACCATGGTTCGTCATCTATCAGCATCAGCGGTCACCGATGGTAAGAAGCTATCCTTCTACTATTCCCTGGGCTGTGGGTACGTGTTGTAATTTCCATTTGTGGTTGTTAAATTTTACTTTCCTCAAGTCGTACAATGCTGAAAGAGATGGAAAACGGCTACTGTACGATCATCATCATTCGTTTGCCAACGTCTTGAATAAGGTAAATCAAGCCTCTAAGGCTTGACCACCACCATTTCTCAGGTCCTTTGCTTGGTACAGCCGCTAGAAATTCTCTCACCAAAGCGTGAAACCTCAGACTCGAAAGCTAATTTTTTTGATCGCTTGTGAAAAGTCAGAGAACGATATTAAAATTCTAGTAACTATTGACATAGTAGATGTAGTCTAGTTCTATCGATATACGTCTTCAGAGTCTTTGTATGATCGATGTCGGCTCAGATACAGCCGACCTATCGCGCCGCTGGCTTTTGTCCTGTGCATCGTCTTGGATTTAATTGAGTTATATATTGCATTGAAATTTGGCTTAGTCATCGAACAGTGCCTGTTCGCACCAAAGCTGAATGGCGCAGCGGAAGCGCGTAAGAATTTAATCCTGTCTTTCTACACTCGAATATCAACTAACAAATGTCACAGGCCGGGCTCATAACCCGGAGGGCGATGGATCGAAACCATCTTCAGCTATTCTTTTTTGCTTTTGTCGGACAGCCAGCAACACAGTTTTGCTGTTGAATGGTAGTCCTACATGCATTTTTGCTTTCTTCTTGCTGTCTTGCTGCGAAATGGCTTTTTGCTGTGGCATTAAAGAAGATTGCGAATGACCGACGTTGGTCGCGAGGCATCAAACACTTCTTGTAGTGGAGCAGCATCATACAATGGATATATTGCAGAATGTATCATGAGCAAGCTCCAATATCTGGTGTAGAGTGACTTTCTATGAGAGCGTAGACAACTTTCTTATGTGTCGAGTAACATCAAGCATTGCTCTAACTTCACGGCTGACCTTTTCAATTGCACCACATAAAAATACAAAGTCCATCTTGCTTCAACAAAGTGTAAGAGTCAATGCATTATATATAGTTATCCACCAACACTGGCATAGCCCCTCCCTTCCCTCCATCTCTCGTACGCAGGCCGCACAGCCGCCCATATCAACAATCCTACCGTTGCTCCGATAAACAAGAACACGACCGCCTCGTCTTTCACGCTATCCCTCTGAAAACAAGTCGTAAACACATTCTCTTCTTTTGCCGTAGAGCATATAGGTAGGTTGTACGATAGACAGAACTGCTTGGTGCAATCTGCGCAAGTTCGAGCGTGATGCGCTGGCTCTTTTGCGGAAGAGTCGGCTCTGTCGAATAAGAGGGAAGGCGGCTTGTTGGCGGGTGTTTTGCGATCAGATGTCGTGCTTGAGAGAGGAATGATGGTGCTGTTGGAGAAGCAGGTGCATTTGCAGAAGGACGTTGGCGCTGCGTGGGTGTTAGCGAAGGGCGATGCAGAGAGATGTGGACTGGCACCTACTGGCTGCTAGAGAGAGCGACAGGAAGGAAAGGAAGAGCAACAGATGTTGCCATCTTAATGTGAGCATCTTTGGTTGATTGGACTGTACAATCACATGCCAATTGCGGGTCTATATCACGCGAGCGTGCACAGCAGCAAGTGAATGTCACATGCGTTCTCAGTGCACGGATGAACCCTCGTGTCTGGTTTGGGCTTGGACGGGCCGCAGCTCGTGTGGAGTCGGTCTGCGAGAGGATCGCCGAGAATTTGTTCTGTTGCCGAACGAGAAGCAAGTCTTAGACTTCCTGCTATTATGGACATGTCTCGATAATTTGCGCCCACTCCAGACGTCAACGGCCACAACGATGGCAAGCGAAGATCGTGTGCGACTCCACATTACCCCTTTCACCCCGGACCTCTTCGACCGTGTCGTCTCAACGTCAGCAAAGACTACTGCGACTGGCATCTCATACCACTCTGTACAAACTCAGCCTGAACGAGGCTTTGGTTACATCGAGCTGCCCAGGATGGAGGCCGACAAGCTGAAGAAAAAAATTCACGGCTTCGTGCTTAAGGGATCTAAAGTTCGTGTAGAGGAAGCCAAGCCCGAGAAGAAGCGCAAGGCTGACAGGGACGAGACCGAAGAGGAAAGGAAGGAGAGGAAGAAGGCCAAGAAGGAAAAGAAGGAGAAGAAAGAAAAGAAAGCCAAGAAGGAGGACGGCGTGATTCCTGGCTACGAGCTTGAAGATGGCAGACATGTGAAGCGTGGGTGGTCTGGAGGCAAAGACAAGAAGAAGTCAAAGGAGCAGAAAATGCTCTTCAAAACTAGTATCCCACCGAACGCTATGCCTTTGGAGGATGACAAGAAGAACAAGTCTAAAGAGAAGAAGGCAAAGAGGGAAGAAGCCAAGGATGGCGAAAGGAAAAGCCGCAAGACACCAAAGGTGGTTGAGGAATTCGCGAAGAAGAAGCACATGATCATTTCTGCTGAGAGTGACGTGAAAGCTGCTGCGGAGTATGTGGAAGGCAAGGGCTGGGTTGACGAGAATGGCGATATCATTGAAGCCGAGCCACCCTCTGTGAAGCGACAGCGCGCAAAGGATCGTGCGCTGCAGCAGGCAGAGGAGTCTCGCCGCGCCGAGGAAGAGCGTAGACAAGCAGAGGCTATGGACGTGGACGTCGAAGAACCTGCAGAGAGCGTCGCAGAAGATGTATCCGACAATGAAGATGCCGCGGAGAACGATGTCGATAGCGCATCTGCACCTTCCGATGACGATGACAGCGAAGATGAGGAGATGGCAGACGATACGCTTGTTCCCACTGGCGCTCAGGCAGAGAACGAGACTCCAGCGCCAGCAGCCGATATTGAGGTCCCAGTACCGGAAGCCGCCCGGGAAGTGCATCCTCTGGAAGCTCTCTACAAACGCGCGCCGAACCCTGCAACGGACGATGGAGCCAAACACAGCCTGGCGCCCATCAACACCTCTTTCAGCTTCTTCAACCCCGAAGACGTCGAAGACGACGAGGACGAGTTGGTCTCAATCCCAGCACAACAACCACAGACCCCACACACCAAGCAAGATCTCGAATGGCGCGCTCTCCGATCTGCTGCTCCTACACCCGATACTGCCGGTCTCGGCAAAAGATTCCGCTTTGCGATGGACGGCGCAGAGCGCAACGATGATGAAGATAGCGATGACGATTCAGATGAAGAAATGTCAAACAACGCCTCAGGCGCCATTGGTGGCGCTCGCGATGCTGCTGACGGCGAGGCCAAGGAAGAAAGCGAGTTTAGGAAGTGGTTCTACGAGCACAGAGGTGAGAACAACCGTGCGTGGAAAAAGAAGAGGAAGGAGGCGAAGAAGCAGCAGAGGCAGAGAGAGAACAGGAGATTAAGTAGAAAGGTGGTGTAAGTGTCTGTAATGTCATGTACAAAGCGCAAGATTTACTTTGCTATCTGTCCTTGACGTGTCGTCGGGGCTGAAAAGTTGGCTTTTCTAAAAATCAAATAGCACCCGTCAGATCTTGAAGGACTGCATCACTCCTACCTCCATGTTGATCCTGTCACATTCGTATTGACAGCCGAATGTTTGAATCGATGCAGAAATCAATATTGAGTATCACAATGGCGCTCTTCTGTTAGCTAGCACTCGATCGACTTCTGCCAGCTGACTTGTGCACATACTGCAGCGACGTGTACAGCCCAGTCGATTTGGCGCGAGCCAACATCTAGCAACAGAGAGTATCGACGAACGTATCTCATAGTAAAGACCTTACGTGGTGTCGTATAGCCGATCGTGTACTGGATTTGATGAAATATGCATCATTATCATGAAATTAATGAGTAATCGAGAGTACAATACAATGCAATATGCGTTATATTTATAAGTAGGCTAAGCCAACTTCACAGACCAGAGCGTGTTACGGCGTATGCAGGAAGTTAGGCCCACAGCCCTGGAGCTACGCAGTCAGTGGGCCGAAGCACACTACTGAGCCATGATCTTTGCAACGGCAGCCTCGGCGACGACCATGATGGTAGTCTGGATGTTACCAGTAGAGAGATCAGCGTGGATGCCTCCGTCAACGATGTACTGCAGGAATTATTAGCGATGATCTCGAAAGGCATTGTGGGGTCAACTTACAAGGTTATCAGTGCCGTAAACCTTGGTGTTAAGGTCGACAACGGCGGTACCGTTGTTAAGACCGCTGTCGGTACCAAGTTTGGTAGTTCCAACGTAGTGGTTGCCGTTGGAGTAGTTCTCGATCAAGGAAGAGACGTTGGTGGGCTTGACGAGCGAGTAGCCAGTGCCTCTGGTC
>Ga0265797_10007201_pt1 | contig 15351 bp, 14 predicted proteins | sample P2T30metagenome_FD_192433 | JGI IMG/M metagenome (GOLD analysis project Ga0265797, IMG submission 192433) | Plant litter microbial communities from East Loma Ridge, Irvine, California - P2 T30 | ecosystem: Environmental > Terrestrial > Plant litter > Unclassified | place: USA: California... | reverse complement strand
TGAGGGCCAAGCTCTTCAAGTTCGACCGCGAGAGCAGGGAGTGGAAGGAGAGGGGCACTGGCGACGTCAGGCTGCTCAAGCACAAGGAGAACGGCAAGACCCGTCTGGTCATGAGGAGAGACAAGACCCTCAAGGTCTGCGCTAACCACTACAGTAGGTTTCTGAGATCCGGAGATGTTGACTGCAAACACGTACTAACAATTTTCCAGTTGTTCCCGACATGAAGCTCTCTCCCAACGTCGGCAGCGACCGCAGCTGGGTCTGGAACGCCGCCGCCGATGTGTCCGAGGGTGAGCCCGAGGCTGCCACTCTTGCCATCCGTTTCGGCAACTCTGAGAACGCCAACCTGTTCAAGGAGGGCTTCATCAAGGCCCAGCAGGAGAACGAGGCTCTCTTCGCCAAGGAGTCGTAAGCGACATCCAAAGACAACATGAATCCTGCATTTGGTTTCCGAAGCACGTGCAATTGCGAAATAAAGCCGCCACTTGGGTCGAGCAATCGTACTATGTGAGCACAGCAAAAGCAGTCTTCACATGAACTCTGGTGTTTTGAAACACACCACCGACAACATATTTTGGGCGTTCCGCACTGCATCACATCAACATACCCCTCATCCACACCACACACCCACATCACATCACAATGCCGCGACGAAGAACATGACATGACTGACGTTCAATGGGACGTTTGAGGCATGGCATGCATCGCATGGCGCCAGATAAATTATGTAGGAACGAAAGCTGCTTCAAAAATCGTCGTTGCATTCGCTGCGTGGTATGCTATTGTCGCACGTGAGTAAAACGCCAAGTGAATTGTTCATATCTAAAGAATCTCGCCTACTTGGAGAGAACAATGCTGGTTCGGTATATGAAATAACAACAACCGCTGAGTTCGGCGTACGAGTGAAGTTTGCTTGACGCACAAGGCAAGTTTTGCCATGTAGTCACTCACAGATCAATCAGCACGTGCATGCATAAGAATGAATTCAGTGTAGTGATAGCATGGTTATCCTGTATCAGAACAAAAGGCAAGGTAGTTTACCTTAGTGCCTATATGAAGCAATCTTGTGCTGTCACCCAAGCCAAAAGTCTAAAGCTCCCCCACGCGCCTGCCTGCCCGCTCACTTCAGTCGACGAGCGCTTCAACTCCGCCAAACACTTTACGCGCAACGAGAACTTCCACCTCCCTCACTACTCACCAGCTACCCACTATATACCAGTCTTACGACGCGACACTCCTCCGCGACTCCATTGATCACATCCATACCGCTGTCAGCAGAAAAGCCGCCTCCCAAAGTCCTTTGCGCCGCGCACTAGCCGGCGCGTCAAACAAACACCATGCCTGATGTATGTGCCCAGTGACACCACACGGTTTCGTGCATACCGCAAGACCCTCCTACTGACATGCAATCACAGGTCAAGAGAACCGTCAAGCTCGTCACCGAGCAACACGCCAAGTATATACAACACCACGCCCTACTCACTTGTCGCATCGCCAGCACTAACACACCCTCCCAGTGACGACCCCATGGAGGTCGAGGGCATCCCCATGCGCAGCTGGAACATCCAAATCTTCCTAGTCAGCGCCGACGGCGACGAGCTCCCCGCCAACTGCTACGAAAAGGCCACCTACGTCCTCCACGACTCATTCGGTCCCAAGCGCATGCGCCAGTCATTCCGTCGCCCGCCTTTCAGGATCGATGAGAAGGGTTGGGGAGAGTTCGACATGCAGATCGTCCTCACTCCCATGGGCGCCAGCAAGTCTGGCGAGCACACTCTGGCTCACGACCTCAACTTCCAGCAGGAGCGCTACGAGAGCACCCACAACGTGACATTCCGCAACCCTAAGGGAGCGCTTCTGGATGCCTTGCGCGAGAGCGGCGATGTTGGCGACCCTGCGCCCAAGTCAAACGGTGTCGCCAGCACGCCGGCTACCGGTCAGGCGAAGGAGAAGAAGGTGCGCAAGAACCAGAACCGCAACGTGGACATGGAGAAGCTGGCCGAGGCCCTGCCTCAGCTGGGCGAGGAGGACCTGTTGCAGGTCGTGCAGATGGTCCACGACAACAAGACCGATGACACATACACCAAGAACGACGTCGACAGTGAGTTATCGAGTCCTCCCCTCGTACAAGCAATTGTGTGACCAAGCATGCTAACACTCCCTCTCCTACAGACGGCGAGTTCCACGTCGACCTCTACACCCTCCCAGATCAACTTATCAAGATGCTCTGGGACTTCACCTCCCACAGAGTCAACATGGCCGAGCTGGCATAGAATATCGGCTTCTTGAGTGGCGGACCGCCACTTCTCACACCCACAAGGTGCTCTGGCAGAGAGAAGAAACCCAGCAGGAAATCTCGTGATTGACGATGGGTGTACGCACCTATGCGAAACGCTCACCGTGTCGAGCTTTGGCTTGCGGCCTGGAAATGCCAAAAATGAGTGTCCAGCCCTTTCCGATTGGAAAGCTGGTAAATCGGAAACACTCTCGGTACTGGCACTGAATTGTTTTGCCCTTCTTCACCCTTGTTTTCCTACGAGAGCCACGACTTGTTCAAACCGACCCGTTGAAATCGACCTTTCTTTGTTTGTTCAGGCTCCGAGAAAGGACTCTACAGGACGAATTGGAGCGATGGAGTTCAAGGCGCCTCGAAGACACTGATGGTTTATCCTCCGAGCAAGATGATGCTCTTATTGTTGATGCGTTGCGATAGCGTGTCAAATTTTAGTCTTTAATCAAAAACCCAGCAAAACAAAGCAATTCTGTTCATCTTGTCGCCCGGTTGCAAAGATTGTCAGATACACGTGGTATGAGTTCTCTCACAGAGATGAAAAAAGCAAACTTTCATATAATCTAGATGTCTCCCTCGATCCTCCTCAACGCCAGGACCTGCCAGCGAGGTCACATATGCCGCTGACAACAATCTCAAAAGAAGTTGGTAAACTAAGCAGCAGAAACGAGTTCCCGCTAGCAGAACGTAGAAAAACGGAACCAAACTTTACATACAATCTCTTCGTTTCCCCACTGCTGTTTGCGAAGAATACCGCTCAGGCCGGCGTCACGAACCCACCAGCAATCTCCACCCACTCGGGGATACAGCTGCCCTCTTTACCCTCGACATCGACGATATCCGTGTCGCATCTGCACCTGCAGCCCACGCCATTTTCCTTCTCGGTGTCCCACTTGGCCCAGTAGTCGTCGTCTTCCTCGAGGAATTTCTGGTAGTCGCGGTCGGCGGCGGAGCGCTTTTGCTCAAAGTCGGTACCGAGGTAGGGCTCGCGGGGGAGTTGGCGGGCGGGAGCGTTGGCGGGACAGTGCTGGATGGTGGTGTGGCGGTAGCCGAAGTCGCGGAAGTAGTGAATATCGGACGGGGAGAGGAGGGCGCCGGCTGCGAGGGAGTGGATGGGTGCGTCGCCCCACTGGAATGGACATTAGTAGATGTACTGTTTGACAAAGTGTTCATTGTTCAGAATATACTTACTCGCTCCATCCAGAAGCCGCCGCTGCGGTCCATCATCTGGAAGAAATCTTCGTATGCCTTGCTGCGGAAGAAGTCGAGGCGGGCGATCTCGAAGTTGCTCCAGAAATGGCACATGTTGTACTTCTCGCCTTCCATGGCTTCCGGGTCAATGTCTGGCAGTTTTCCGTCACCTGGCTCGGTCTGGAGGATGTCTTCGGGCAGTGGCTTCTCGTTCTCGTACTTGGGGTCACCCTTAGGTAGGTCTTCAGGTTTGTTCTCCTCCTCTGGCTTGGGCTCGGTGAACATCTCCCACAGACCTTGCGAGGTGAGGTTGTTCACGCGCTTGTACGCGGAAGCGTAGCGGAAGATATTGGGTACAGTCTCTTTCAATTCCTTGACGGCAATGGTGAAGCCGTAAGTCTTGTTGTTGCGAGCCATGTGGACGAAGGGATCGTAGGTGATGTCGCAGAAGTACTTGATATCGGGCTCCACGCGCCAGTACCAGTCGTACTTCTGTAGGAGCTCGTGCTTGTAGAAGAAGCCCGAGTAGAAGCGACACATGTGGTGGTAGGACTCCATACCACCATACATAATCGCCTGATCACCCTGCTTGGCAATACCCTCTTTGGCGACACGCGCATCCGTCCACTCGGGGAAACCCCAGTGATCAGAATCGATCTTGCCAAACTCGACATTCGAGGAAGTGTAGTTCGCAATCGTCTCTTTGAAAGTACTGTTGAATTCCTCGTTGTTGAGGAAGACGTAGGGGTAGTGGAACCAGCGGTTGAAATGGCGCTCGAAGCTCCTGAGACTGTCGAGCACACCAGGCAACTCCTTGTTCCTTGCCAAAATCACAATGGCAGCGTTCTCTCTGGGACCCTCTGCATTCACGTGCGGCTCGGAGCATCCGCTGACGAAGACCTTGTCGTGCTTCTCGCTGATCTTACGAATGCTGGGCGGCGCACCGCTGGGTATGAGGCGTGCGGCAGGGCTGTCTGGATGGCGCACGAAGAGAACCAGGATCAAGATGACGACCAGCGTCGGGAAGAGCAGGACCAGATATAAAGGTACACTGATCTTGCTGTTTCCTCTTATCCGCACTCGCCGGCGGAAGAAGCCCAGCCGGGGCGACAACTTTTCTGAGGCATCTTTGAGGTTTGCGTACTGTAGGCTCTTGAGGGTAGGCATGTTCTCAGCAGAGGGCATGCGCTTCCGGAGGAAATCCATGGCTGCGGTGGTGGTGGTGGTGGGAGGGTGAGCAGAGCTCTGGTGTATGGCGTGCAGCGGCTAGGCCGCCTATTAGATGGGGGTAGCACTCAGCTACCGGGTGATTGTGTAATTGGGTGTTTGTCTATTTCGTGGGCGATGTCGGGGATCGGGTTGGGCGTGGTTGCAGTATTATTTGCGGTGGACGACAGTTGGAGGGTTGGCTGGCTGGCTGGCTGGCCGGCGTAGGGTCGTCGCACTAGGGAGCGACGTTCCGGAGGGCGAGGAGGATGGGGACAGTGACTCGTGCACTTGGAGGACACGCGCCGAGTTTATAGCAGTAGCATTGATGGGAGGAGGGTGTGTTGAGGAGTAGAATTATAATCAGAGGACATGCCGCTGTCAGGGTGCATACATACATACACACAGACACAGGAGACATTCGGTAGGCTAGCCTGCTGGACCCCTGTCTCTTGCCTTCAATTGTGCAATTGCAAGCCCCCCCAACCAGACCATCTCCATGTTCATTCACATTTCTGCATTCTTACTACTGTATGTATGTATACATACACTTCTTTTGGGATCTTCCGCGATCATCTGTTTCATTCCTCTCATCCAAGAGCTGTCGAACCTGTCGGTCTTTGTGCAGTACATCGCCTAAGTACATCCAACAGCAAGCAACTCGCTCCCATCAAGCTTGCGTACAGTAACACGGACTTGGCAGGGCATTTGCCTCCTCGTACTACATGCACATGTGCAGATTGGCTGTCACAAAACCCGAACAGGCAAGATTGACACTGTACCAAAGAGCGACAATTTAAATGACAGTGATTCTACCAGAAAGATGCTATAAACACTCCGAAATTAGTAACCCATCGACATCGCCACGGCTTGCCTCATGTTTCATTTTCGTACGATTTTCATAATCATTCACATCATCCCGATTCGTACTGCGAGTCTGTCCTCGACTCCATCACCATCCGCTGCCCAATCGAGCTACATGAGACCCATCGTCGAATCCGTCCTCGACCCATCAGACCCTCCCATTTCAACGCCACGTAGCACTAACCTCAGCACTCTGCTGACAAGCCGGCACCGTGTACGACCTGTTCGGATCGCTCTCCCACGTGACCGCGCCCGACGAAGACACAATCGCAAACTTGTACGTGATCGCCGATCCAGCCGGCAACTGAATCGTCTGCTTCCACACCGGGTTGCTCGCAGTGTACCCCGTAGCAGACAAACTAGGAGCATTCTGAGCGTTCCAGTTGCCCAGCTCCGCGATGCTGCCGACAACCTTGACGGTCTCGCCGTAGTTGGTGGCGCGCTTCTCGGAGAAGGTCACGGCGACTTTGGCGGGGCAGTTGGTCGCAGTGGATGTGCTTGATGTCGTTGTTCTGGTAGAAGTGGTTGTCGAGGCTTTGGAAGTCGTTGACGACGACGGGGTTGTGGTGCCGGAGCCTTTGATGGCAATATCGGCGCAGCCGAGGTAGATTTGCGGCGTCTGCCAGGAGTTCCACTTGAAGGACAGCAGGGTGTGCTCAGAGACGTAGTCGGGGATCTTGATCTTCTTAGTGACGGTGTAGCCGCCTGCGATGGTGGTCTTGCAGGATCCGAGGGCGGAGCCGTCGACGCCTTGGCAACCTCTGCGCGAGTCGGCTTGGAAGGCATTGCAGGTGAACCAGTCGGTTCTCTTACAAGCAGAGTCCTGGCAGTCTGGGTTTATGCCACAGGTTTGGCCAGGAACGTCGGTGCAGTCGAGCGTGCCAGCTTCGAAGCATGCTTCGGCGGCTTGCTTCTCGGCTTGAGTCGGGATGTAGCCGGGTGTAATCAATTTGTTGACGAGCTGCTGGTCCTGGCAAATGCGGTAGGAGAACATGCCTCCATGGTCGCCGTTGTTGTCGACGCACCACTCTCTGTTGAAAGTTAGGACGCTTGGCCATTGAGAGCGTTCGATTGGAGTCTTACACATCGACAATCTGGCCCGGACTGTAAGTCGCTACCGGTGAGGTTCCCCAAACGTTGCCGGGAGTGTTGTAGTCGGTGCTGACGCGAGCATTGTATCCACAAGGACCGCTGCGTCCGACCAAGGCACTGTCGAGGTTGGGGAATGTAGTCACTGGCTCCAAGATCGTGCACTCGGGGCAAGTATCGTTGCCTTTCTGTGGAAGTTTAGCTCCTGACAACCGCAAATTCAGGACTTGGTTTGCTATGACTTACCAAAAAGTTGAGCGATGTCCGGGAAGAAGGGATAGTCAAATATCCATGCGCATCAACGACAGAAACGAGCGAAGCGGCGAGGCCAGCGAGAGTAGCGGTCTTCATCCTTGCTGATAATGCCTTGAATGATGGTGAGCGATGTCGACATTCTCACCGACCTCTTGACCACTTTATATACACAGTGTCCTGCCAGTCCTGTGTATTACCACCCCTCTCCAGTATCCATACCTGTATTCTCGCTTACATGGTTTGATACAAGTACCAGCGGAGACTCCGCCCTGCGAGGCCAAACTCTGCCGCTGTATAGTGGTACTAATGCAAGAGTAACACCGGTGGAAGCTTATGCCCTACTTTCTCAAGCAACGCGGGACGTGTCTAGCCTGATCGTTCCAAGAATGCAATTCTCAGTCTGGGTTGTATTCCGATGGAATCGTTATTGACGGATGGAAATCGGCGCTGGAATCTGACGTGAGATAAGTGAGGATCATTCGGACATTAGAGATATACATTGATCTGTCGTGAAGAATGCAGGAACCCGGGGTGAGTATGTAACAAGGCTGATGTGCCTTCTCCGCACACAGTATAGCATTCTAGAATGTGTAGCGTGCATGATCCGGGGTACGCACCTCTTCTTTAGCTCGGAGATGAGGCGGGTCGTTTACGCCCAGTTACCTCATGCGGCTCGTGGAGGTCGCTCAGATGATCACTTACATGCACCGCGACGGGGGCTCGATACGTCCAAAGTAGTGCTCGATGGACGCAAAGTCTCTAAGCGAGCCGTCGGACATAGGTATTGGCTTGGGCAGTAATGAAAGCACTTGTATATTGGTTGCTGGTTGATGACAGTTGGTGTTCGAAGCTGGTGTGATTACCTTCCTATTGCAGCATGTCAACTCATGTGTTCACCGACGCTACAGATGTAGGCACATTAGTATGTAGGGAGTTCAATACGGTCGTTCTGTCCAATTTCGGGACATGTCCGTAGTCGTACACATAATAACCTGTTCTGTTCAAGGCACCATCAAGCTTTCATGGTCCCAGACTGATATTCGGTACCTGGTACCTGATTGCTGTCAAGCGGAGTTTACAGAAACCATGTACATCCACCATCGAGATGCAACCGCCAAGCGTGAGGTCTGTGGCTGGCTAGGACTCGGCTTCGGCTACAACTGATGACTTGACCGGTTAGGCGATCGAGTTCTCTCCAAGTTAGCAGTTCTACCGGCCCACACCGTACCGAGTGGAGCTCGTCATGTAACCGATGTTGCCTGGTGGCGTTTTCGACAGAAGCGTGGTCTGCTGACAGACTGACGAATGAAATGGGCTTTTCTGGTGTTTACCTCGGCTGGGCTGCTGTCCTGGTATGAGACGATGGGCGATTCAAGGCCGAACCTCTGTGGCGTGAATGACTGCCCGAGAGAAGTTAGGAACAACGGTTATCGAGGCTGTCCGCGCCTGCATGGTGCATGCATCCCGGAATAAATTACGTCGAAAGAATGGCATTGTCTGCTGGCAAGCGGCGAGCATCAACCGCAGTGAACCGCCCATGATTAATTCTCGATGGCTTGGGCGATCAATGGAGACCAATATACAGTAGTGCAACCTGTGCGGAGACGATTCCCTAAAGGGGCGCGGCACCGGGCACAGAGGTGAGCCCTGAAGAAGAGTGACAGCGTATACAGGAAGGGAGTCTTGCCTAGCGAGATTGGGCTCTGTAGTCACGTGGCACCCGAGAGCATCTTCTCTCAAAGGCGTGGGCGCTTTGCTGGCCTCAATGGATATTGGCATATTTCAAAATAGTTTCTTAGACCGAATGATAGGTTGTTAGGAGCGCGCACGCCAGGACAAGCACATCATCTTGTGATGTGTGCCTGGGGTCCAACATTTTAGCGCAGGCTCGCTTACTCACAAGCGCCTGCCGTTTCCCCTCGAGGCCGCGCTCCTGCCACAAGCACAAGAGCGGTCCGAACCTATCATCCTTGGAAGTGCTCCCTGATCATCTCCGCCGCAGCATACATAAAAGGTATTGTGGTACAACGCATACAACAGCAGGCTATGCATACCTGCATGCCACACGCGAAGCAAACTAACGCCCACTATAACCAACTCACATTCTCTGCAAGTTCTGTGCACGGATTGCCGCGTCTCGCGGCATAATAATAGAACTGAGCGTTTCGCCGCGGAATCCTTCGCGTTGCACATTACTGGCCACCTAACGAAGATGGCCCTTGAAGCGAGATGGTCGTCTTGCACCAAGGATAAACGTTGTGGACCAGCTGAAAAGATGACCGCTTGAAAATCGTATTTCTTTGTCTTTCAGTGTAGATACATTTCACCTTCTTGCTTCGTATACAGGACTCTGGATCTTTCACTACTTACAATCGCTAGCGTTCCACAGCTCTTCCAACAATGCATCGAATCTCCACCATCAGCGTGGTCCTGGCTGGAGCAGGTGTGCTCTCGCTGGCGAGTGCACAAGGCTCTTCGCAACCAGAAGATACTACCAGCGTGTTCACCAGCATCGCTCCGCTATCGACAATCATCGTGAAAAGGACCACCACCGGCTACACACCCCCAGGAGCCACCTCAGGGCCCGACGGACTCCCTGAAGAGTCCCCAGAACAAGTGGCAGAGGCGAAACGTCTCGCAGAAGCGTGCTACCCAGGCTTCTCCGAACAAAAGATCGACTTTACAGCGCCTTGTGCCGCTATCCAAGTCATCCAAGCGGAATGTGTTTGGGGCCCCGAGGCAGGGGAGTGGATCAAGAAACAGCTTGGGAAGCCGGCGAGCAGCGATGGGCCCGAGTTCATCTCTGAGGATTGGGAGCAACAGCCGCTCGACGTCCAGCGGGCGTGTCTCTGCTCCTCGCAGTATTCAGACTTGGCCCTTGGGTGCGGTGCTTGCTTTGAATCTCGTGGCGTCGAACTGGCTGACATGGCGAGCTACCTCGCCACTTCCAACGCGACGGCCGTCCAGGAGTTCGAGAAGATGTACTGCGCCGCTGACGTGGAGCCTACGTTAGATAATCGCGTGGAGGCGTTCGATATCCTTCTTGGTCAGGATTATGATTATACCAAGCCTCGCCCCACGGCCTCTGCCACGGCTTCGAATTCCCTGGGCAACGCTACTGCCGTCTCACTCTACTTCACCGCGTCCGTCAGCTCTGCGTACACGGTCGACATGCCAACTGCTAGCTCTAGCGCCAGTCAGACTCACGCGAATGCGTGGTACACTTACACGAGCTTGAGCACTTCGGACGGGCTGATTGTTCCTACGGCCATGTCTTTGAAGTCGGTGACTGCAAGCCCACCTGATGCCAGTGCGAGCGGTTCTGGGGCCGGTGACAGCACGGCAACCGCAGAGGCAGGCGCGATGCAGACCGCAATGGTCCATTCTGGTCTGGGTGCTGGAGCCCTCGGACTTGCAGCGCTGGTATTCGCGTTGTGAAAGCAGGTATATAAGATGACGTGTGAAGGAAATGAATCTACGAGGAGATGTGTACCAGTAATCTTGGAAACTTGATATCAGGATCCTTGATGGATCTTAAATAATGTCAATGTCAATGTCATTTTTATTCCGCTTGGCTTCTTGCTCCTCAAGAGCTGTGGATAATTGCGCCAAACGCCTCGCTAAAAATTACATGCAAACCCGTCTTATCGTGCTGGTAGCTACATATCATGGCAAAATGCTAAACTTCCACTCCTCCAAATCCTACTCTGGATCAGGCACCCAGAATAAGACTTCCTTCTCTGCACTCGCAATCATGTTGTGTCGAGGGTTGTATCCCACAACGGTGGCAGGTCGCTGTGATGGCAACTCTGTTGCAGGCTCCAACACCGCCTGACCCTCCTTGTCCTGCACGTCCCATACTAGTAGACCATTTTGTCCTCCATTGCCACCTATGACATAGCGGCCGTCAGGACTGAAAGAAGCATCTGCCTGAGTATATGTCGATGTCCCTGAAGTAGGCAAAGGATCGCCAGGTGCCAAATGTGATGTCGAGCCTGACGGACGACGCAGGTAGTGCACAAGCTTGCCATCGAATGCGTCCAGAACGTAATGTCCTGCACCACTGGTTGCGATCAAAAGGTATTTGCCGTTGTTGCTGAATTCCAGCCCTGACCACCCCTCCGCGACTTTCATGCCATGACTGTTGCTGAATCGCTGCTCTGTATCTAGGAGATCGAAGGATGCGAAAGGCGCTTTGTCGAAGTTCTTGAGGTCGTAGAGGAAGACAGTCTGCGCAGGCGGGGAGGCGATGGCGATGACTGTGGCGCTTGGATCGTAGGCGGTGAGGTATGCTGAGGTGAAGTTGAGCTGGCCTTGAGGGTTCGGGCTGCGGCAGTCCCAGAGTCGCACGGTGTTGTCCAAGCTGGCAGAGAGGAAGTGATCGGAGCCTGGCGACAGCGAGAGTGAAGTCACGCGATCTTCGTGGCCCTTGAAGTAGCGAATGAAGCTGTTGTCGTGCATGCACAAATATCGGATGCCATCGTCCACCTTTGTAGACGCGTAGATGATGTTGGAGGAGTTGTGTGTGAAGCGCGCCAGGGCGTTGCCGTACTTTTGCGATTTCAACTCTTTTGCATGCGCGCCGGCTTTGGTGTTGAATAGTTGTATGGTATCGTCGGTGCGTGCCAGGAGCGCAAACTCGCCCGTGTTGTCAAAGTCGACAGAGGTGTATGAGGCGGGTGATTTGAACTGCTTCGAGGGTCTGAAGGTGTGGATGATGTCTTGCACCTTAGTCATGGGCGCACGCTGCGCGCCAGATCCAGTGTCCATGGCGTGGTGGTGGTGGTGGTGGTGTGTCGGGTTTATGGTACGGTATCGAGCTTCACATCTAGCTTCTGGCATGTGAAGATGAAGCTGTTTCAATCGCGAGGCTCGGATTAGGGTTGCATACCCTCTCGGTGGAGCGATGCGGGATTGATGCACGTCAGGCATCGCTGAGCACACTCCATGTCGGCACAACACCGCCGAGGGTCACAGAAGAATAAGCTACATCGGTTGCGGTATCGGCTTACGCTTACATGAATGACCTCAGCCGAGTGTACGCGCGCATAATTTCTTACCAACCGACCGAAACACTTCTTACTATTCCCTGTGAACGCGTTGTCCTCTCCACTCCTTGCCATTCAATTTCTATTCGCGAGCGCAGCCGAGACCACCTTCTTACTCTCCCACTACGACCGGGAGCCGGACCTCGGCCACCATGTCGACGACCATTGGATCCTTCATTGCTGGAGGCATAGCAGCATGCGGCGCAGTCACCGTCACACATTCCTTTGAAACGATCAAGATCAGACTGCAGCTTCAGGGAGAGCTGCAGACTAAGAAAGATGCGCCTAAGATGTACAAGGGTGTTGTCCACGGTGTGAAGGTGGTGGTCCAAAACGAGGGAATCAGAGGCCTGTTGAGAGGTCTGAGTTGCGCCGTAAGTCATACCGTGGTCGCGAATGACTGAAAGATCGCTGGACGTCAGTATACTCATGCGCTCGCAGTACATCTACCAAATGACTCTCAATGGCTGCCGTCTCGGTTTCTACGAGCCCCTGCTACTCAGCGTAAACTCTCTGGTCCTTACGCGCTCGCCAATGAACACCACAGACCCCGCCGTACGGAACCTCCAATCGCTACCCGTCAATATCTTCTCAGGCGCGGCATCCGGTATACTAGGCGCAGCGGCGGGTTCGCCCTTCTTCCTCGTGAAGACCCGCCTGCAATCATACTCTCCTTTCTTGCCAGTGGGAACACAACATCAGTACAAGAATGCGGCCGACGGCATGAAGCAGATTTACAAGTCAGAAGGCATCAAGGGTCTTTACAGAGGTGTGGTTCCCGCAATGGTCCGAACAGGTTTCGGATCTAGTGTGCAACTCCCCACATACTTCTTCGCGAAGAGGCGGCTGGTACGCCATTTCGACATGCAGGAGGGCCCTGCGCTTCATCTTCTCTCATCGACTTGCTCTGGCTTCGTAGTATGCTGCGTCATGCACCCACCGGACACAATCATGAGCCGCATGTACAACCAAACCGGTAACCTCTACGGCGGCGCTCTGGACTGCTTGACCAGGACAATCAAGGCCGAGGGTCCGCTCGCACTGTACAAGGGATTCTTCGCGCATTTGGCCAGAATTTTGCCTCACACTGTAAGCTTTGAAGAGAGGTCTCGTACATCATGATCGATGAATGCTAACAAATCATTTCCACAGATCCTCACGCTCTCCCTCGCCGAACAGACCGTCAAACTCATGCGAAAGTTCGAAGATCGAATCCTACCGGAGAGGATAGCGGAGAAGATCTAAGGAGCGTTGTGCGATTTCATCATTCCAAGAACAACCCAGTCACGATAGACCATTGATGCATTACATTTGTACATAATCATGTGGCAACAATACCATTGAGACAAGGCAAGAGCCTTGAATCTTCAAGCATCATGCAGACTCCTCCCACGCATCTTGCAGTCCAATGACTCCTGCAATCATACCACAACCCGCAAACAGGGCTTCACTGACCGGGCTTGTGCCAATATTTTCAAAACTCCAATGCACTGCCAATGGAATGGACGCAGCAGTCACATAGAGTTGCCGCCACCACCTCTTCTCGAGCTCAGCACTCTGCACTTTGATAAGCTGCTTCGTGCTAGCATCCATCAGCTCTTGCGTCCGCTCTGCAACACCATCCTCCCCAGCCTCGCCCCACACTGCCTCTTTCTCCTGCTCTACCACCCTCTCAGCGCCCAATTCCTCCCTATACCTCAACTGCCGCACTCGCGCCAACCGCAACATCTCCAACCCCAACTGCGCAAGCCAGAACCGATTGCTCACCGCCCAAAGCCAGTCCTCGCGCGCTTGCAGGCTCTTCCCTCGGAGCACGCCTTTGCCTACCAGCAGCGACACATTCTCCAAAACCTGGAACACCGTGCCCGCCGCCAACGAAGCGTACAACAACGTCTTGACAGCCGGATCGCGGTGCGGCTTGCGCCAGGCGTCCAACACGGAAGTGTATAGAGGAAAGAGCCCGAAGAGGCGGGAGAAGATGCGGTGGTCTTCGAGGGCGTTGTAGAGGGCTCTGAGGGCTGGTGAGCCTGTTGGTACGCGCGAGGATGCTCGTAGGAAGCCGCCTGTGAAATAGGGGAGTTGGGTATGTAGGAAGAGAGAGGTGTAGCAGGCTGTGGCGAGGAAGGCGTCGAGGCCGGTGGCGGTGGAGAGGGTGCGGGTTAGGTGGTGGATGTTGGTGGAGAGGGAGGAGGGGAGGGCGGTTGAAGTAATTTGGGGGGTTGGTTTGGGAGGCATTGTTTGTATTATTTGGTTTGTTGTGTTTATTGTGTTGTTATAGCATAGGAGGCATGAAGACGATGTTTGGCACCTTGCCTTGAGCGATGTTGATCGTTTAGCGTTCGAAGGAGCTCTGCCCCTCTGCCCTTTCCCCGCGACAGTGTGGAGCCGAAGGCGCGCGAAGACGCAATCAGGTGGCGTGTGTATATCAGGTATCAGATTGATTGTTGTCCTTTACGCGATAGGTGGCATTCAATGTGACACTTGCTTCCTCGATATATTATAACGGCACCATTCCATTCAACTTTCTCACATTTCTGCCATGATAGCTGCTTAGCAACCACACAGCCCTTTGTTTCCTAGCGACCTGGCGTTGCAGCGTACACCAAAGCTGTTATCAGCAACACGATCTCAGGCAATATAGCCACAGCATACCACAACACAGCATAGTCACTCCTCCACTACCACACCGCCACCATGTCCACCACCGGCCAATTCTCCACCAAAAACCCCACCATCAAACGCATCCTCAAAGAAGCCTCAGAGCTCGCAAACTCTCCCTCGCCAGACTACCACGCCGCACCGCTCGAAACAGACCTCTTCGAATGGCACTTCACAATCCGCGGCGCGCCCGCTCCGTCGCCCTTCGAAGGCGGCATCTACCATGGCCGCATCGTGCTCCCGCCAGCCTACCCGCTCAAACCGCCGTCGTTCCGCTTCCTCACGCCCTCCGGCCGCTTCGAGGTGAACAGAGAGATCTGTCTGAGCATCTCCGGGCACCATGAGGAGAGCTGGCAGCCCGCGTGGGGGATCCGGACGGCGCTTGTGGCGATCAGGAGTTTTATGGATACGGATGCGAAGGGGCAATTGGGAGGTATGGATGCAGGGGAGGCGGTGAGGAGGAAGATGGCGAAGGAGAGCAGGGAGTGGAAGTGTGGGTCTTGTGGGAGGGTGAATGCTGAGGTTATGAAGGAGCAGGAGGACGCTGCAGCTGGGGAGGAGGGTAGGAAGGAGGAGGAGGTGCCGGAACAGTTGAGGTTGGCTTTTAGGGAAGACTTGGGCAAGGGAAAGACGGAGGGAAATGGTGCGGTTGTTGAGGACACAGGTGCTGCCCTTGCGGTCAACGCTGCTGCACCAGCACCAGCAGCACCAATTGCACCTCAAGCTCCTGTACCGGCTGCCACGACTACG
>Ga0265797_10007200_pt1 | contig 15353 bp, 19 predicted proteins | sample P2T30metagenome_FD_192433 | JGI IMG/M metagenome (GOLD analysis project Ga0265797, IMG submission 192433) | Plant litter microbial communities from East Loma Ridge, Irvine, California - P2 T30 | ecosystem: Environmental > Terrestrial > Plant litter > Unclassified | place: USA: California... | reverse complement strand
GATCGGCTCGCTAAGGTCCGAGCCCACCACACCTGTGTAGTGCTTTGCCAGAAAGGCTTGCACCAGCCCGAAATGACCACCTTTGACCTGTGCGCAGATGGTGCGCAGAGGCTCGTCCGCCGGCATCACGCGCTGGTTGCTGGCATTCGCATGCTCGTTCAGAAACGGCGACACCAGCACCGTGCCATGCGGCACGACGAACGGCCGTTCCGCTTCTACGACGTAGCGCATGATGCCCTTGGCGACGCGGCGCAATGTGTTCTCGGCCAGCGGCCGCTTACGGCTGAAGATCGATGGGCAAGGTATCGACCAGTCGATGCACTCCGCAGCCGTGCGGTAGGGTTGCATTTTTCCCGCAAGGACTGCCGGGAGATTAGGCGCTCCACGCGATGCCTCCGGCCATCCGATCGGGATGCCGTCCCGGCGCGCTACCATGAACAGGCGCTTGCGGATCGTGGGCGTATCGTGCTCATGCGCGCGCAGTTCCTTGAATGCGACCTTGTAGCCATGCCCCTCAAGCTGGCGTACGAAGCTTCGGAACGTCACGCCCTTCTTCGCAGGATCCGGAAACCATACCTGCTCTCCTTCGACTACCTGGACCTTGAGCGGCCCCCAGGTCTGGAACTCCTCGACGTTCTCGAGCATGATCACGCGCGGTTTGCACTTGGCCGCCCAGCGCAGCGTCACCCAGGCCAGGCCGCGAATCTTCTTCTCGACCGGCTTTCCACCCTTGGCCTTGCTGAAGTGTTTGCAATCCGGGCTGAGCCACACCAGGCCCACCGGCTGGTTGCCAGTGATCTCGATCGGGTCGACGTCCCACACACTCTCGCACAGGTGCTTCGTGTGCGGATGATTGATGGCGTGCATGGCCAGCGCTTCGGGGTCGTGGTTGATCGCGATGTCGACCGGGCGGCCGAACGCGGCCTCCAGGCCAGTGCTCGTCCCGCCGCCGCCGGCGAAGTTATCGATAATCAGCTCATTGCCGAGGTCGAGCTGCAGCGTCATGAGGTCGCGCTTCATCAGGCGGCATCCTTCATCTTGGCCGGTCCGCACGCCGGTTCGGCGGCAACGCGGAACACGGCCCGGCGACGCAGCAGCGCCCGCGCCTTCGCGGCCAGTGTGTCGCCGTGCACCAGGCAGCTGGCGAAGGATGCGACCTCGCTCATGAAGGCACGCCAGCCGGGCGGTTCCAGCGGGATCAGGTCCTGGTCGACCACTTCATCGAGGGTGACAAGCTGCTCGCAGATGTGCCGCAGGAGGGCGGTACGATACTGGCCCAGAGACTGGTAGCCGGCAGCCTGGCTGTCGTCCGCGATCAGGTCGCGCAGGCTATGCAGATAGGAAGCGGTGAGGGTAGTGGAGCTCACAAGGGTCCTTTCAGGCGCCGACACTGGCGCAGTAGACTTCGACTTCGCACTGGGCCTGGCGCAGGTAATTCACGGCCACGGCCGGCAGGCGCCGGTCCATGTTGGCGATCGCGGTGCGGATGTGCTCGGCCTCGACGTCGGTGATGCAGATGCGGCCTTCTTCCTCGAAGCGGTCGCAGATGTCGGACAGCGCATCGTTGCCCAGGTCGAGCTCATCACCGCCCAGGCCGGCGCGACCCAGCGTAGCGAACAGCTTGGACAGCTGGTTGTAGGTGTCCGGCGTCGGGTGGGTGATCAGCGCTTCGCCTGCCATGCGCAGTTGGAGCGCCAAACGCTGGTAGGTCTCGGTCGTCATGGGAATGCGCGCGCCCTGTTGGAATGCTCGTTTGTGCATGGCAGGATCTTTCTTTTATGGTTTGCCGAGGAGGACGGTGAAGCCGTTCTCGCGGGCCGAGTTGATGTAGGCCTGGAAGGCGTCTTCGATGACGGTCTCTGGGCGGTCGAGCTCGTACCAGAACTTAACCTTGCCACCGCCGAGGCGATACTTCAGGCGCGCACGCACCTTGTATCCTTCGCCGTTCTTGAAGAGGCGGGCGCCGATGGCGAACTCGCGCGGAATCTCGATCGAACCGGCGGCTGCGCGCGCGTCGATGGTCTCACTGTAGGCAAGCTGGACCTGGCCGTTGTCCAAGCGGCGCTGGCTGCTGAAGTTCACTTCCGTCTTGGCCTGCAGCGTCAGCGCGACCTGGAGCAGTGTTTCGCCGGACGGCACGACGACATCCGCAATGTTGTCCTCGAGGAAGATGGCGAATGCTTCCTGTTCCATCGGCACCTTGTTGTTGCGCATCCAGGTGTCGAACTCGCGGCTCAGCTCGGCCTTGAAGATGGCGCGGTGATCGCGCCAACCGGCTTCTTCGTCGCCGTGCACATGGTCGTTCAGCACGGCGGTCAGGGTGCGCGCATCCGGGTCTGCGTAAATGTAGACCTTGCCGGCTTTGCCCTGATCTGCGACGAACACGTTGAAGCTGGCGATCTCGTTCAGGTGCACGGTGCCGGTCTTGCGGTGCGGCGCGTAGCCGGCCTTTTCGATGGCCGCCGTCAGGTCGATGAGCTTGTGACCTTCGGGCACCACGACGTGGAAGGTGTTCTCGACCTCGTGCGGGGCTGCTGCTGCCAGTGCCATGGCGCCGATCTCTTCGATGGCCTTGGCCAGGCCGTTATTGTTGTCGTTCACTTCGCTGCTTCCTTCAGGGTGATGGGTTGGGGTGGGGTTGCTTCACGCAGCTCCAGGTTGCCCTGGCGCGGATGGTTGCGGGACAGGTCGTGGTCTTCGGTAAGCCAGAAGAAGTCCTCGCCGCGTTCGGGGTTTGGCAATTTGAGGGTGACGCTTTCGCCGATGACGATCTTGTCGACGTCGGCGCCGCGGCCGGCAGGCTTCACCTTCAGTTTCAAGATCAGCTCGCCGCCCTTGCCGGTTTCTTTCACTTTCTCGAGGAGGGTGGCCAGCTGGTCGCTAAGCTCGGCGTGGGTGCGGCCGTCGCACAGCTCCTGCAGAAAGACGGCGAATGCCTTCTTGCTCATGGGTTGGAAATCCTTTCTAGTCTTGGTCGTTGGCTTGCAGCTTCTTCACATCGACGCTCGCTCGGCGCTGCATGTGCCGGCGGGCGACCACCTCGAGGATGATCTTGAGGCTGGGGTTCTTGAGCATCTCGTCCAGCGGCCAGCTGCTGCGCAACCTGGTGTGCGCTATCTCCAGCGCTGCGCGATCTGGCGAGATGCGGTGCATGTCAGCGCATCCGGTTGCGGTAGGCCAGGGCCAGGGCTTCCAGGCGCGGCATGCCGATGAAGCGGTAGTAGCGGAAGAGGGGGAGGAAGCGCATGTCAGTCTTCCGGTACGTACACATTGCGATCACTTGGCTGCGGCTCGGTCAGCGAATCGACCAATTTGGCCAAAGCTGGGTCGTACCTCTGCAAAGCACCGGACAGGTAGGCGGCGAAAGCTCGCGCCCGACTGTCGATGCTGCTCCGCCCTTGTGCAAACTCAGCGGCCTGCTGAACAAGGCGACTGGCTGTGGATTTGCGCGTCATAGCCTCACCTGGCGCGTTGCCGGCTGGGTAGCCATCAGGTTCCAAAGCACAGCATCCAGCTCGCGCTCGCCCAGGCCTTCCATCGTGCCGGACAGCTTCGCGATGAAGCTATGCAGGCGCCGGTCGGAATCCTGCGGCTCGGCCACCGTGGCCTGGTGCGCGCAGTCGAGGATTGCCTTGCGCAGCGAGTCGATGCCGGCCTTGCTGGGTTGCCGCGGCAGGGTCAGCCTCGTGCGCGCTGGGCGTGGCGGGAGGGCGCGCATCTCGTGAGGATCGCGGAGGCGGATCTGGCCGTCCATCAGCGGCTCCGCACGATCACGGTGATGCTGCAAGGCTGGTCGGCGAAGCGTTCGGCAGCCTGGTCGAACGCCTCAGCGCTCGAGCGCGCGATGGCGGTGTATTTGGTGGGATCGCCGCCTGTGCGGACGGTGACGTGGAAGGTTCGCATGTGCTCTCCTGAGAACGCCCGGCGGGTGCTGGGCTCGTTTGGTCAGGAGGACTTTAGCGAATACTAAACCAACGGTCAAGTACTTACTAAACAAAGTTCAGAATTTTGCTAAATTTTGTTCGCGTGTGGGCCATTGAGGCGAAAAAAAACCCCGCGGGCGGGGTTAGTGAAATGGCTGAGGTGTCAGTCAGGATGTTGTCAGGGCAGGTTGGCTGCTGCGTGTAGGGCAGAAGAATTACTCATCTTGGTCCATGCACCAGGCCCAGGCGCTCATATAAGCATCATCAGGCGACTTCGCCTGATTGCCTAGGAAGAGGATATATTTCGTCTTCTCACCCAGCATCCGTGAGATTTCCTTTTTCTTAACCTGCCTGTCGATGTTCGCTGCAGCTGATCTCAATGCCTTCGTATCAGACCTGTAATATGACTGTGCTAATTTACCGGCACTTTCACATCGGCTCTGCTTCTCATAAGCGTTGCTATAATCACCCGCCCACGAGTTTGAAAACACTGCGAGAGCCAATGATGCGATTGTGACCTTCGATAAGTTCATCAGGTTTCGACTTTATAAGCGGCCGGTTATCGTGCGGCCAGGTTGATATACCACGCCTCCAATAATAATCAACTGCCTGCTGCGGATATTGATAGGGTGGAAGTCTGAATTTACGCTATTGAGATTAAGCCCGCTTTCGCTCATCGGTTATGAGCGGCGAAGCTTTTTTCGATGCTCCGTCACGACGCCGATTACCGTTAAGTGTTCAGTATCACTCCGGAGGGTGGGATAATCATCATTAAGTGGCACAAGCTCGAACACCATGTTTCCAGCCGCATCAATTCCACGTGGCCGGTATTTCTTGAACGTGGCTTGCTCGCTGCCATTTCTGGCGATGACAAAGTCGCCTGGGTTCGGCGAAATCTCCGGATCGACAATGATCCGATCACCAGGGCGAAAGTCGGGCGTCATAGATAGTCCTTCGACATCGAGCGCAAAGGCCCAAGCGGATAAGTCTTGATCAGTGTACTCGTATGCATAGCCGGCACCGGGTTGATAGGGGGTTTCCATATCCCGCAAGGCGCCCGCCTGTACGGATGAGATAACTGGAATTGGTCGTAGACCCATTGGCGCAGGCACTACATTTTCATCAAACGGAGCCTTTGGGGAAGTGGACTCAACGCCAACTGACCGATCCAAGTAACCAGCACCCATCTTGTACTGCTGCTCCAGACGGCGGGCTACGCGCTCGCCGAAAGATGCATCTTTCTGCAGCTGCGAAAAAAAGCTCCTTTCCTTCGGTGGCGTCCCGTTCGCGGCGACCCAGCGGCGCAAGTTCTCGCGTCTTGTCTCAACAATATCCATATGCCAAGTTTAGCGTTTTCTAAATTAGTATTCACTTGACGTTCGGTTTAGTATTCACTAAACTGAGTGAATGGACCTCAAAACTTACATCTCAACGGAACGTGGGCGGGCTGTCTCCTTGGCTGCCCGCCTTGGTGTATCGCCCTCCTATCTCTCGCAGATGGCCAACGGGAAGTCGCCTATTTCGCCTGAGCGATGCGTCGACATTTGGCGAGAAACGGGGGGAGTCGTGACACGCGAGCACCTGAGGCCTGACGACTGGCACCGTATCTGGCCAGAACTCGCCCCTGCGCCTGCGATGGGCAGCGGTGAAGCGGCCGCTGGTGAGGATGGCGCGGGAGTTGCCGAAGCGAAGCCCGCCCCGGCTATGCCGAGGCGGCGCGCTAGCGATCAAGATGGATTGGGTTGACGTTTTCATAACCGAATCATTGCAGCAGAGCAGTTTCGCCACACCATTTTATGAAGGGTTTTCTACATGAACCATCTCGACGCATTCCACAAAACTGTTCATGGTTCGCCAGGCGGCGTCGACGCGCTCGCGCCGCGCATGGGCCTGTCGGCAGGCATCCTGCGCAACAAGGCGAACCCAAACAGCGCGACCAACAAGCCGACGCTGGACGAAGCCGACCGCCTGATGGGGGTCACCGGTGTGTACGACGTCCTGCACTCCCTGGCGGCGAACCATGGCTTCGTGTGCGTGCGCGTGGAAGAGGGTGCGTCAGCAGCGGACATGGCTGTGCTCGAGATGGTCACCCAGGTGTGGCAGACGAACGGGGAGGTCGGTGCCGAAATCAACCAGGCACTGGCCGATGGCCGCATTACCAAGGCTGAAGTCGTTCGCGTGCGCGAGGCGGTACGCCGGGCAGAGCGCGCGCTGGAGAGCGTGGTCGCGCGCCTTGAGGGGATGGCGGAACGCTGAATCGGCGTCCTCACGCATTCCCGTCCCACCCAATGAAAAGCACGATGCAAAATCACGCCCCGCTACAGACTATTTCACTCGAAAACGACCGTCCACACGATACGGCAAGGAAACCGATTGAGCGCCGTCACATCCGTAAGGGACTGCGCACGGAAATGGAAAGCCTGCGCGTTCTGGCCCACTACCAGGGCATGCTGATCGAAGTGATGCAAGAGAAGGCTGACCATGGCAACGCTTGAGCAAGTCATAGACCAGATGACCGGCTCCGGGTTGCCGAGCCTGCCGTCCGGTCATCCGCTGCTCGACGGGAAAATCCATCGCTTCGGGCGGGCCAAGAAGGCCTGGTACGTGCTGCGCGAGCTGACGCTCAGCAGTGGCCGGCGCGTCGTTACCGGCGCCTATGGCATCTGGCAGGGCCAGGACCAAAACGCAGTACCCGTTACCATCGATTGGGAAGGCGTCACACCAGCCGAGCGCGCCGAGGCCGAGCGCAAGCAGGTCGAACAGCAGCGCGTTACCGAGGAGCGCAAGCGACGCGCCGCCGAGCTGGCGGCGGGCCGCGCCCGCGCCGACTGGCGCGCCGCCAGCGAAAAACCTCATGCTTACCTCGAGCGCAAGCGCGTCGGTACTGAAGGCACGCGCGTTACGGCCAGCGGCCAGCTGCTGGTGGCCGCTCGCAAGTACAGCACCGCTGGCGCGACGCTGTCGGCGCTGCAGCGGATTGAGGCCGATGGTGCAAAGCGCTTCAGCACCGGCGGCGACATGATCGGCGCCTGCTGCCTTCTCGGAACCGCTCCCGCCGGCACGCCGCTGATCGAAATCGGCGAGGGCTATGCGACGGTCGAAACCGTGCGCATGGCCACAGGCTTCGATACCCCGGCGATGGTCGCCTTCAACGCTGGCAACCTGCTGCCCGTCGCGCAGCAGCTGCGGCGCGACTTCCCGCATGCGCACCTGCTGTTCCTGGCCGACGACGACATGCGCATCGTAGCTCGTCTGGCCGAAGCCCTAGAGCAGGACTTCGACGCTGAGTGGGTTCCTGTCCTCGACGGCGCCGATCACGAGATCCAGTCCAAAGGCGGCGACATCGTGCGCGTGCGCGCCACCTGGCGCAAGGACGCTACCGGCACCGACTACATCGAGGCCGATATCCGAGCCGGCCGCCAGGTCTCGTTGCGCAAATTCGAGAATGCGGGCATTTCGCGCGCCCGTGCCGCGGCCCGCGCTGTCGGCAACGCTTCGGTGGTCTGGCCCCAGTTCGCCGACCGCGTCGACGACAAGTGGTCCGACTTCAACGATTTGTACCTCGCCGAATCACTCGATGCCGTGCGCGACCAAGTCGTCGCTGCGCGCTCCCACACTCTCACTACGGAGGAAGCCGCCGCGGTACCAGTCGGCCTAGACGACGTGCCGAGCTACCTGGACGAAGCGCCGCCGCCCGAGGCTGTACCAGCATCTACGGAAACTGATGTGGCGTCGGCCATCCGCGTGCCGACGCTGGAAGTGCTGCTGTCGCACTTCAGCCTGATCTACCCGACCACCGACGTGTGGGACAGCCTGCGCCGCCAGCGCCTCAAGAAATCCGCCTTCACGGCATGGGTCGGCAAGGAACTGGCTTCGAGCTGGGAAAAGGACGGCAAGCGTCGGACAATCATGCGCGAATCCCTTCCCACCCTGGTGGGCGGGCGCGCCGTCGAAGGGGGCGCGGGGGGCAGCAAGCTGGGCGAGATGCTCGACAACCTCACACTCCTTCGGGGGACGGAAACGGTGTGGGACGCCATCGGCCAGCAGGTGATGTCGCTGGGCGCCGTGCGCGCCGACTACACTGCCGAGCTGACCGGGAAATGGCAGGAACACGCCCAGCGCAAAACCATCGAGGCGCGCAACCTGGTGTTCGACCCGACCCAGACCGCTGACCCGGTCAGCCACGTGAACATCTTCCTTGGCTGGCCGATCCAGCCGAAGCGCAATGCCGAGTTGATCAAGCCGATCCTCGCGCTCCTTGCTTCGCTGTGCGACGCCGAAGACAGGGCGGCCGATTGCGTGGAGTGGATCCTGCGCTGGCTGGCATATCCCCTCCAGCACCCCGGGGCGAAGATGCAGACCGCGCTGCTGATGTTCGGCGAGAAGCAGGGCACCGGCAAGAGCCTGTTCTTCCAGGATGTGATGCTGCCGGTATATGGCGACTACGGCACCGTGGCCAGCCAACACCAACTGGACTCGTCGTTCACGGCATGGCGCAGCCGCAAGCTGTTCGTGCTGTTCGAGGAGGTGCTGTCGCGGGATGACAAGTACAGCCATAACGGCACGCTCAAGTACATGATCACCGGCAAGTCGATGAGCATCAACCAGAAGAACCTGCCGGAGCGCGACGAGCGCAACCACATGAATTCGGTGTTCCTCTCGAACGAGCCGCAGCCGATCCCGATTGAGCTGGAGGACCGGCGCTTCATGGTGGTCGAGGCGAGGCGAAAACAGGATCCGGCCTTCTATGCCGAGGTCCACCAGGCAATCACCCAGGGCGGGATCGAGGCGTTCTACGACTTCCTGCTCAACCTGCCGCTGGAAGACTTCGACGAGCACACCAAGCCGCCGATGACGCTGGCCAAGGAACGGGTGATCGAGTTCGGCCTAGCCGGATGGATGAGCTTCCACCGGGCCTGGAAAGACGGCTACCTGGATGCGCCGTACTGCTCCTGTCTGTCCGAGGACCTGTACATCATCTACAAGCGCTGGTGCGACAAGAGTGGGGAGAAGCCACTCACGCTGTGCAAGTTCGCCGGCCTGATGGGTGGGCGCGAGACCAAGGTCAAGAAGGCCGTCGCCGTCGAAAGCAAGCACAAGAAATCGCGGATGGTGTTCGTGGTCGACAACCCCGACTACGTAACCAGTCTGGAAGAGCAGATTGCCACGTTCAGGAAGAACGGCGACGTCCGTGCGGACCGGGCATTGCAGGGTTGAGCAGGGTTGCATGTTAACCCTGCACGTCTGAAAGCCGCATGGATAGTGGGTTTCAGCAGGGTGTGCAGGGTTTGCCGGGTTTTGCGCACGTATGCGCAAATCGTTGTGGTTCTGATGCTGAGCTTTTTTTCATGCTCATATCAAAAACGACCCTGCAACTATACGCACCCTGCTAAGAACTAGCATCCATGCGGGTTACAGACGAGCAGGGTTGAAAACAAAGCCGGAAGAGGCTGCATAAATGAGGAGCAGGGTATGAGAATCAGCATCGAACACAATTTCCCGAACATCGCGGCGAACATCCGCGAGTTCGGCCGCCAGGGCGAGTACGCTGCTGCCGTCGCGCTGACCCGAACCGCCCAGGACGTCCAGCCCGCGATCAAGAAAGAAATGACCCGGGCGTTCGACCGTCCGACCAACTACACGCTCAACAGCACCTTCCTCAAGCGCGCCACCCGCGACAACCTCGAGGCCCGTGTATGGTTGAAAGACAACCCGAGCGGCAAGGGCACGCCGGCGGACCGCTACCTGGCGCCGCAGATCTTCGGTGGCGAGCGTCGCCAGAAGGGGATGGAGCGTCTGTTGCAGGCCGCCAGGCTGATGCCTGCCGGCTGGGTGGCCGTGCCGGCCGTGGGCGCCCAGCTGGACGCGAACGGGAATGTGAAGCGCAGCCAGATCGTCCAGATCCTGTCGCAGCTGAAGCTGCAGCGTGGCGCCGGTTACGAATCAAGGGCGTCCGGCAGCACCCGGTCGAATCGCACGATTGCGCGCCAAGGTGTTGTCTACTTTGCGCTCGCGGCTGCCCGGCGCGGGCTGCAGCCCGGGATCTATGCCAGAAAGAAGGAATCGCGCGGCACGACCGTCAAGCCGGTCTTCATCTTCGCGCGCCGTGCCACTTACCAGCCGATCTTCAAGTTCTTCGAAGTGGGCGAGGCCACGGCGCGTGCGCGCTTCCCTGGACACTTCAATGCCGAGCTGACGAAAGCGCTGACCACGGCACGGCCGAGGTAGGCTGCGCGCGAGAAATATTGCGCAGGGGTATCACCCCCCCTTTAGGTACTCCCAGGCAACGCAGTTACCGAGGGTGGTTCAGACCCCGTCGGCGCATTAGCGGAACCCAAAAACATTTCCTGACAAACATCCTGACAACGTACCAAACCACATGCCGAACCTGACAACCATTGCCGAGTGGGCCAAGATCATTGGGATATCCCGCCAATCCGCGTACGAAGCGGTGACCAGGTGCGAGATTCCGGTCACTGACAAGAAGGTCGATCCTGAATACGCGACGCACCTCTACAAGAAGCACACCCGCCAGCGCGCGAACGGCAACCGGCCTGACTTGCTGGCAAATGGGGCGCAGCCCGCAGGCGAGGCGGGTCCGGGAGGTGCAGGAGGTACGGAACCAATTGCCAAGGTTGCCGGATATGACACGAGTCGGGCCAAGCGGGAGGCGGCGGAGGCTGCACTATCCGAACTCAAGCTGGCTGAGGCGGCCGGGAAGTTCTTGCTTAAGCAAGAGGTCGCTGCAGCGGTGTTCGAGATTGCACGCGCACTGCGGGATGGGATGACAAACGGGGCCAGGCGCATTGCTGCCGACGTCGCAGGCTTGTCGAGTCCACACGAATGTGAAGAGGTGATAGAGCGCGAAAACCGCGCCTTGCTTGAAAGCATGGCGCGCCAGATCACCGTCAAACTGGACGTGTACGCTGACGGGGAAAGCTTCGCAGAATGACGACAGCAATCGACACGGTAAGCCGTGCCTTCGCGCGCGGCCTGCAGCCCGATCCGAACATGATGGTCGACGACTGGGCCGAGCAGTACATGATCATCCCGAAGGACACCGGGGCGAACGAGTACGGCAAGTACCGGTCGGCTCGCACGCCGCACGCGCGCTTCGTGATGCAGGCGCTGTCGGACGCCCACCCGTGCAAGCGTGTGGTTCTGATGGGTGCCTCGCAGATGCTGAAAACCCAGGTGGGCCTGAACTGGTTTTGCTCGAGCGTCCACCAGTCGCCGGCAAACTTCCTGTGGATCCTGCCGACCGGGAAACTGGCCAAGCGCACCAGCGCGCGTATCACGAAAACCATCGCGGCGGTACCGGAAGTGGCCGAGAAGGTGGCGACGCCACGGTCGCGGGATGCCGTCAACACGCTGGACACCAAGGAATACACCGGTGGTGCGCTCTACATCGTCACGGCGGGTGCTGCGGCCAACTTGTCCGAGGTGCCTGCGCGGCGGGTGCTGTTCGACGAGGTCGATCGCGCCGAGGCGAACGTCAACGGCGAGGGCGACCCGGTTGCTCTGGCCGAGGCACGCCAGACCACGTTCGAGCGCAACCGCAAGTCGTACTTCCCGAGCTCGCCCACGATCAAGGACGAGTCGATCATCGAGGCGCTGTTCGAAAAAGGCACGCGCCAGGAGGCACTCGCCGACTGCGTGCACTGCGGCTTCGAACAGCCGTTGGTGTTCGAGCGCCTGGTGCTGAGCGAAGACGGCGAAACTGCTATGTATCCGTGCGCTTCCTGCGGCGCAATGCATTACGAAAGCGACAAGGGCCGCATGTTCGAGCGCGGCGCCTGGTCGGAGGGCGTAGTCGGCGACGGCGAAACGATCAGCGTCACGATCAGCGGCATGTTCCATCCGTACGGCTGGTTCTCCTGGCTGGGCATGTTGCGCGAATATGCCGCGGCGAAGGTGAAGCTGGAAGAGGGAAGCGAAGAGTTGATGATCACCTTCTACAATACCCGGCTGGCCAGGTCGTGGGAGCGTAAAAAGGAACAGGCCAAGCATCAGGATCTGATGGACCGCGCTGAGGATTACCGTCTCGGTACCGTACCGGCCGGCGGCCTGGTCCTGACCGCAGCGATCGACACCCAGAACGACCGCCTCGAATTCAAGTGTGTGGCCTGGGGCGAGGGCATGGAAAGTTGGATCGTCGACTACCAGATCATCCACGGCTCGCCGAGCGAGGACGCGACCTGGCGCCGCGCCGACGAACTGATCGGCACGCAATACCGCCACGCGTATGGTGAAATGATGAAGATCGAGGCGACCTTCGTCGACAGTGGCGGCGGTCACACCCAGGACGTCTACAACTACACCTACACGCGGCGCCGACGCGGGATCTTCGCGATCAAGGGTGAGTCGCGTCCGGCCCGGCCCATCATCTGCACCAAACCGACGATCGTCGACATCAACTATCGCGGCAAGGTGGAGAAGAGCGGCGCCCAGCTGTGGTTCATCGGTACCGACACCGCGAAAGACTACCTGTCCACCCGCTGGCAGCGCGCTGCCGGCCCGGGCGCCGTACACTTCTTCAAGGAATTGCCGGAGGACTACTACAAACAGCTCACGGCTGAATACAGGATCAGCCTGTACAAGCGCGGGCGCAAGGTCAGCGTCTGGGAAAAGAAGCAGGGCGATCGCAACGAGGCGCTCGACCTGATGGTGTACAACCTGGCGGCCGCATACCACCTGGGTCTGAACAAGAAAACAGAGAGCTACTGGGAGTCGCGCCGCAAAAAGCTGTGCCCGCCGAACCGGGATCTGTTCAAGATCGTCACCGAGGAACCCGCTGCAGCGGCGCCTGCCGGCCTGGCCCTCGCGCTCGAGCAGGATGTGATGGCACCGGTAGTGGTGCCGGCACCGGCAGTGCCAGTGCGGCAGGATCCCGTGGCGCTGCCAAAGCCGTTAGTCAGCAGCGGCCGGATATCGTTGCGAGGATTGCGTAGGGGCGTCGCGTGAACACTGACCCCGAACCAGACATCCTCGAGATCATCCTCGCCGCCTGCCGTGAGAGCGGCCTGGATATCGAGTCGGCCAATGTCATCGAGCAGGGTATTCGCGCGCAATTCGGCGGCCTGCGGGTCCGGATCCCGAAGCGGAAGAAGTCTGCGACTGCGCTCGAGCGCAAGATGATCTTCGCCGATGGCGTCACCGGCATGAGTACCGAGGAGGTAACGGCCAAGCACAAGATCAGCCGGGCCACACTGTACCGGGTGCTGAAACGCGGCACGGCCTGAAAGTCGTCTCAATTTGCCCTGTTTTGAGAACGGCTGAGTACATAAACTCGCCTCATTACTGGAGGCGATATTTATGGCAGGAATAACACTTGCGCAGGCCCAGGCACAGCTTGATGCCTATCTCGCAGCCGAACAGGCTGTGCTAAAAAACCAATCGTACGAGATCGCCGGCCGTAAGCTGACGCGCGCGGACCTCGGGACCATCCAAATCGGCGTCAAAATCTGGAATGCGCGCGTGGTCGACCTGGCTGGCGCCGCGCGGGGCCGTAGTCGCCGGCGCACCATCGTGGCGGGCTGATCATGAGCAAGAACCCGTTAATCCAACAGAACCTGCTCGACAAAGTAATCGCCTATGTCGCACCAAAAGTTGCCCGGCAGCGGATGGCTGAGCGTGCGCACCTGGCCATCGGCGGGGGTTATACCGGCGCCCGGGTCGACCGCGCGGCCCTCAGTCGCTGGCTGACGACCGGCGGCTCAGCGACGGCCGATATCATCAGCGACCTGCCGGCGCTGCGCGCGCGCAGCCGCGACCAGATGCGCAATGCACCCCTTGCCCTTGGCGCCGTCAACACGACCGTCAGCCACGTTGTGGGTACCGGCTTGGCGCTGACGCCGGCGCCGTCTTCAGCGCTCCTGGGAATCACGGACGACGAGGCCGCGGTCTGGGCGGCCAACACCAAGCTCCGCTTCGACATCTGGGCCGAATCGACGGACTGCGATGTCGGGCGCCGCCTCAATTTCTACGGTGTCCAGGATCTCGCGTTTCGTTCGATGCTTGAGAGTGGTGATGTCTTCGTTATCACGCCGCGCATTGCGCGTGCAGGCGCTGCTGCGAAGCTGGCCCTGCAGCTGGTCGAGGCGGACCGTGTGTGCAATCCAAACCGCCGCGCGAATACGGCCACTCAGATCGATGGCATGGAGATCAGCGAAGAGACCGGCGAGACGGTAGCCGTTCAAGTAGCGCGTCAGCACCCTGGTGACACGCTGATCAGTGGTAACCAGTGGACACGCGTTGCAATGCGCGGCGACAGCACCGGCCGGCGTAACGTACTGCACCTGTTCAAGCTGATCCGGCCTGGCCAGGTGCGCGGCGTGCCGCTGATCGCACCGATCCTGGAGCCGCTTAAGCAACTGGCCGCATGGACGGACAACGAACTCAATGCCGCCGTCACCAGCAGCTTGTTCAGTGTCTTCGTCAAAATGGATCCGGACGCCTTCGACAACCTTTTCGACGAAGACGCCCAAGGTGCCATCGTCGAGAACGCCGGGCGCTGGAGCGGCAAGATGGAATCCGGCCAGGCCATCAACCTGCTGCCTGGCGAAAGCATCGAAACGAGTTCGCCTGGCCGACCGAATCCTGAATTCGATCCATTCTGGAGCGCGATCGTGCGCCAGATCGGCATGGCCCTCGACCTGCCGTTCGAAGTGCTCACAATGCACTTCCAGAGCAGCTACAGCGCTGCCCGTGCCGCGCTGCTGATGGCGTGGAAAACCTTCCGAGCTCGGCGCGACATGCTGGCGACCTACCTATGCCAGCCCGTATATGAGCTGTGGCTGTCGGACGAGGTGGCCGAGGGCCGCATCAACGCGCCGGGGTTCTTCGCCAGCGACATCGTGCGCGCCGCCTGGTGTAAGTCCATCTGGACCGGCGACGGCCCGGGCAGCATCGATCCGGTGAAAGAGGTGGACGCTGCACAGAAGCGCGTCGACATGGGAATTAGCACGAAGGACGCAGAAAGCATCCTCCACGACGGCGTCGGCTGGCAGGCCAAGCACGTCCAGCGGGTCAAGGAAATTCAGGCGGAAAAGGCAGATGGGATCTACCTCCCGCCGATGGGCCGGGCGGCGCCTGCCGCTAATCCTGGTGCTGCTGCCGAACCACCTGCGGCACCGGAACAGTAGCGTTCTAAGTCGTCTCAATTTGCCCTGTTTTGAGACAGGTCACCTCGGTAGAGTTGAATCTTCAGCTCAGCAATTCGATTGCCAACTCTCCGATGAAAATTCTTGATGTCCTCTCCGGCCCCTGGGCCATAGAACCCGGCAAGCTCCTCGAGCTGCAGGCGATCTATGCGGCGCACGTGCACGGCGAACAGATCGACATCGCAGCCGTGGAAGCCCGCCTGGGCCGGCCACTGGCCAACGAGCAACGCGCCTACGACATCGTCGACGGTGTCGCGATCATCTCCAT
>Ga0265797_10007199_pt1 | contig 15353 bp, 18 predicted proteins | sample P2T30metagenome_FD_192433 | JGI IMG/M metagenome (GOLD analysis project Ga0265797, IMG submission 192433) | Plant litter microbial communities from East Loma Ridge, Irvine, California - P2 T30 | ecosystem: Environmental > Terrestrial > Plant litter > Unclassified | place: USA: California... | reverse complement strand
ATCGAATGCTCACGCTGGCAGTTCTTGCTGCAGTGGTTGAATGGCAGCGACCCGCTGTCTTGTTCATCGACACCGTCGACTAGACTGGTGGAGCGCTGTTTCACAAGGCCGCCGCAGTTCGCACACTGCTGGCTTGCGTGAAGCGGGATGTCGGCTAGAGGTTCACTTTGCGAAGACTAGTTGCCACGGTTGCTGCAGTTGTGTCTACGTCGTCGTGAGAGTGCTGGGTGGCCAGGCCGGCCAGCATGGCGGGTGGAACATCGGTGTGCTGCAGCCCACGCTGAGATGCATTGAGTTCTTGCAACTGGTTTGAAGTAAGCCGCTGGTGCTGATGTTGCAGCCGCTGCTGGGTATCGACCTGTCCCGAGACATTGCGGTTCATGCTCTCTTCTCTCGCTTTTTGGACGATGTACTGAATGAGAGGGTCCTTGTTGGTTGCTGTAGCTTGACGACGCTGTTCCTCGCTCATAGTGCGCATGACACTGTTACGGAGTTGACTTCGCTTTTCTTCTGTGAGAGATACCAGGATGCGTTGAGCGACTTCCTGGATCTCCTGCGGAGAAGGTGGTGTGGTCTCACTCGCGTTATCCATGCCAGGTGGATCGGCCGTGCTGGGACTGTCTCTGCCTGACATCTTGGCGAAGAGCTTCGTGAGATGTGTAGTCCGGTGCAGGGGATGAGGTATTGAGAGAAAGAAACAGAAATGTCAGGAAGACTAAGCAAGTGGTCATAGACGGAACACGAACGCCATTTGATGTGACCCTGTGCTACATGCTCGCGGGTCACATCTGAACACAACATGTGAAAGCACAACAAACGCCGCGTGTCTGGTATCAAATGTGTAAAGTAAGTGAAGCCACACAAAGCGATTAGCCATGTGACTGAGCGCGGTCTGGCTCTTGTAATCAATGAAGGATAAATGGGCAGAATGACACAATCAAGCAGTTCTTGCTTGCGTCTAGCTTCCAATCTGTCTCAAGCTTGCTCCAACCATCAATTGATGTGATACTCCCAATTCGTCAGCGGTGTTCTGCTATGCTGGACAACTCCATAACACAGCACCGAGTTGATCTCTTTCCCAAGCATGTTCCTGCAATGCAGCGCTCCAACGAGGCTTCAGGCTGAAAGCAGTATTTCCTCAGACAATTACAGTGCGTCTATCATTAGACGAGGCTGATTCGGACTTCGTGACGTGCCTCTGCAGTGGTCAATTCACCTCTTTCAGACGGAGACGATCCATGAGCATGTCCTTGAGGACCATGGTGCGAGTAAGTCTGATTGCCGCCTGAAGCTGTTCTTTGAAAGCTAAAACTTGGCTCGCATGCTCGCTAACGGTCGAAGAGCGACTCAAGAGCTTGGCAAATGTAGACGGGCAGTTTTGCAAAGGCAAGAAGAATCCGGGTTGCCCGCTGAGGCCTTTGGCGAGTGTGAGGAAAACGCAGAGTACTTTCATCTGGGCGGTGGCCCTGATGTCTGACTTCACAAACTTGCCCGCTTGGCCATCTGCAAGATTACCCTGAGGCAAAGGAGGCGGTGGAAATCCTCGGAGAGGCTGTGTGTCGATCGCGGTGACGTCGGCGACAAGAAGGCGTTCCATGTACGAGTCCCACTGAAACACGCCATGTTCATGCTCAGCCGTCGTAGTGAAGCTGTACATAGCGTTGCGGGGATCGATGGCAAAGACTTCACCGTTCCTGAGAGTCGCACGAAAGATCAAGGTTCTGTCCGTGGAAGCCGTGTTCAACACATTCTCATCCTCTCGGACAACTCTCATGTATTCAGAAGCCGTCGGACGAATGCCGGCTTCTTCCATAATAATGTGACATTTGGCCGCTAAATATGTTAGTGACAGTCTGGAAACATGTTACACTGTGAGGGAGACTTGCCTTTGACCAAATCTGCCACAAAAGCAGACATGGTGATCACAGCTGACGTCGCGCTTGCCAGCATGGCTCGCTCGTCGCGCTTGTCCTTGACGAGGTCGTCCGGGAATGATGGGAAATCAGGACCATCTGATCTCTCGCTGAGCCATACTAGCAATCTCGGACCATCTTCTGTCTCCGGCTGCTCGATCTTCTTAAATTTGCCGACACTGTGGAACCAGATATCCTTGCTGCTCTGGTAGAAGGCCTCTTGCACAAGAGAGCCGATCCTGAAGAGCTGACGACGGTCGATTGCGACTTTGCACTCGAGTTTGTGGCCGGCATCCCAGTCCTTAGCTTGGCAGACCTTGCTGCAGTAGTAGGTCTTGCGTTCTTGTCCGTGGACATCGAGACCGGTCGCACAGTTCGGGCAAAGCAGCGCGGCGGTGTCCTTGCACACTGCACACTGGTGGGTGGCCGCTTGAGTGTTGGCCATTGTTGCTTGTGTCGATGCCGGTCTCAGTGGACAGGTGCGGTCAAGGGCGATGGGGTGCGGTGTGAAGCGGCGTTGTTCGTGGGTGTCGTGTTGCGACACTTGAAGATCTGCGGTTGGGTTGGAATGAAAAGGAACTCGGTGAGGCTAAAAGGCTAGCAGAAAGTGTCGGAGCAAGTGAGCAGAACAGCGATGGCGATGCAATGTGGCGTTGTTGGTCTTTGCGGTGTTGCGATAGTCAGAGTGCTTGTTGGTGTCGTCGAGTTGGATGGAAGAGGAACTGGAGAGGTTAAATGTTTCTTGGAAAGTGGCAGAAGTGAACGGAGAGGTCACATGGCGCACGTGCAATATCAGAGACTTTTTGTGCGACAAACACCTTCGACTTACCAGACATCTCACTCTTCTCCTGTGGGTTCGCCCATTTTGACTTCACACATTCAATCAATCCAAACATCTTCTTGCGTTGGGCGTTCAGTAAAGGCCAATTCTCGCCACTCATGACCTCACAAACTATCGCCTCAAAGCATCACAAAGCCCGTCCCCTCGGCTTCCTGTTCCAGCCATTGCTTACGTATCTCAACGTCCATGCCCGCCAGCCTCCGAGCCCTCTTCCTCTCCATCCTGCCCTTGTCTTCCTCCGACATGTCCTCAATTACATGGCTTCTAACAAGAATGAGCTTCGCCGTGAAGCTCGGATCGCCTTGCGCAAGCTTGACGTATTCGCGAGCCTGAGTGGCAAGATGCTCAACCAGCTGCATCTTCAGAGTCGAGAATCCTTCGCGCTTGGTTTTGAGAAGCTCGGGGACGGTGACATGGTGGTGCTCCCACTCGGCGAGTTCGTCCATTTGGTAGTCCAGGTTTTCTTGGAGCTGCATTGCGAGCATCATGCCGCTGGGGTTTCGAGCGAGGACGGGGACGTGGATGTTCCTTGCGTTTGTGCCGAACGGGCGTGTGTCTAGGATCTTCGCGATAGAGTCTCGTTGGTAATCGGGGAAAGGCACGACCGGATTGTGCTGCGCATGCTGGGCGCCGGCCTCGTCTATGGCCCAGACAGTCTTGTCTTTGAGAGTGACACGCAGGATGTGGTGGACGGTGTCCGAGGCTGCTGTCGAAGGGTCACTGGCGTGGTGACGGTAGGTCGAGATACGTGACTTGAACATGCGGACATCCATCTCCTCGACTCTGGCAGTATATCCTGTCGATATAAAGTGTCAGCATGGCCAGTCTTTCTGCATCCAAGCATCAAAGACTTAGACGTGCCCTTGAGAGCCTGTTTGCTAAGCTCGAACATCGAGCCAGCAAAGACATCTCGCCCAGCACCCCAGGACAACACAGCATTCTTCATTAAAACATCCTTGGTCAAAGCAAGCGAAATTGAACCGACCCTCTCCGCCGGCTTGTCGAAGAAGTGAATCGTGCCATCTTGGGTGCGCTCAACACGAGAAACACACAAATCGAAGGCCTCTGCCCGGGTGGCCAAGAAGCATTCCTGGAGAAGCTGACCTGCGCGGAAGAGCTTGATCGAGGGCTGAGCAGCCCGGCAGGACGTTTTGTGCAAAGGCCAGTGAGATTCTTGACAGTCTGTGCCACAGTAGCGAGTAGGTGCGAGGCGATTGCCTGCAGCGTCATGGCCGTCTGCGCAACCAGCACAGTGGGTGCTAGCAGGTTTGCTGCAAACGGTGCAGGCTGTGTTTGGTGTGTCGGACGTGTCCATGGTTGACAATGGTGTTAGGCTGGACTCTAGGGAGTGGGAATTCTGATTAGAGCTGAGGTTTGACAGTGGGTCTTGTGGGAATGGGAAGAAAACAATGGTGAAGGTCAGAAGGAAAAGATCCAGGTTTGTAGGATAGTGCAAGAAAAAGGTGGCTACCTTGGTACTGCAGGTATCCGGACGTTGAACGTCAATGCACGGCAAACGCTGCACACTTGCAACCTTTGCGTCAAACACAACACTCATGGGAATTGTGGCAACACGTTTCTGGCAATACATGTCACCCTCTGCTGACCTATTCCACATAGCGGCAAATTCCTTGCCTTGTTGGAAAGACTCGTGTGAGAGAAACTTGCACTTACATGTATCCTTTGTCAAACTAGCCAATGTGTTACTTTCTCGAACTCTGACCCTGAGGCCATTGCTGTCTTGTCATTCAATGCCCGTTTTCACTCAATCAGAAGGCAGAACCTGCCCTTCGCCGTCTCACGCTCATACATCTCTGGCTTGTGTGGTTCCATGTCGGCAAGTCGTCTAGTTAGCTCGCGTTCAATCCCGTGCCATTCCTCCTCGAGCAGTTCGATGCAGCTGCTGGAGATGATTTTCCATGTCAGAGCGCCATCCAAACACTTCCTGCCAACCCTCCAGATTATGAATGGGTCAGAAAAATGTTGACACCCGAATCTGTGCCATCTATCACAAGCAATCAGAGCATGATAACACTCTTCTCCACGACCACCTTGGTAGTAGAAGTCGGGTCGCCGTTGCACATTTTGATCCACTCGCGCGCGATAGTAACGACGTGAGCGACAAGCATAGCTTTCTGGCGTGCTTAGTCGCTAGCGTCGGCCTTGACGATGTTCTTGAGACTGACATGCCTGACCTGCCATTTCTCCAGCTCTTGGGTGAAATGACTCATGACGAAGCCAAGCTTGACATCGACCGCTTCGTACCATTCTTGATGCGGGTGTCTCTCACTGGTGAACTTTTCCAGGTGGGGCTTGCTACTGCCGTAAGGACGACGGGCAAGAACTTTTGCGACAAAACCTTCATTGTACTTGTCGAAGGGAAGCACAGGCTGGTTCTGATGGTGCTGAGCCCCGGCAGGGTCAACGGCCCAAGTAGTAGCGTCCTTGAGAGTGACACAGATAATGTGGTGGATGCTTTGAGTGACTGGCACGGTCGTGTCTTTCGTGGTGTGTCGGTGGAGCAGCACCCGAGAGTCAAGCACACGTACGTCAACCTCTTCGACCTTGGCGGTGTAGCCTACTCAAATGTCAGTATAAAGGTTTATTTTGGGGAAGCGGTGGGCAAGCTGCAATTTACCTGCGAAGGCCTTGACAACAATGCTGTAGAAGGTATCCGCGAAGACATCGCCGCCAGCGCAGTAGGACATCACAGCACACTTCTCGGGAGCTTCTTCCAGGCATTTTGAGATGGGGCCATAGATAGCGGGGAGTTTGAATGGCGCATCGAAGAAGTGGATTTTGCCATCTCCAGCACGTTCCACCTTAGTAACATTGAAGTCGAGGATCTCGGATTTGAGGGCGAGAAAGGTCTCTTGGAGCAGCTCAGCAGCTCTGAACAGCTTCTTGCGGCCTTGCGCAGCCTGACACGCTGCCTTGTGCTGGCTCCAGCCCTTGATCTGGCAGGCCTCACTGCAGTAGAGAGTCGCGCCTGGAGTGCCAGTATGTTCGGTTTTGGCGCAACCCGCGCACTGAGTAGTTGCAGGCTGGCTGCAGGTCGCGCAGACGCCACTCGGCGCGTTTTGCGTGGCCATGGTGGTTGTGGTGTTGCAAGAGGTGGTGGTACGAAAGAGAAAGTCGCGAAGCAGAAGAGGCGGCATGGAAGCTTTAAAGTGCGCTGGTACAAACGACGTGCGTTTGCATGACACGGGCCACCCTTCGAGAGGGGTTTTGACGAGCCTATCACGTGCAGCCGCGCATTGAGTGAAGTCTGTAACGCCTTTTAGTGACTGGAGGCGGATCACAAGACGCTGAGCGCTTTCGCTCTAAGCTCATTTCTTTCCCTTTTTCTTACTGACGTCCTTGCCCTCCTTCGCGACTTCGGAAGCGAAATCACCCTTCACCATCGCATCTCTGGCAGCCTGGTTGATCAATCGGAACCGGTCAGGTCCGAGATGAATGCCGCCGTACCACCTGGTAACAACGACCATGGCATTCCAAACGCCCATCAGCTCCAGGAGATGCAACAGCCTGCCACCAGCAGCACTCTCACCATCATCATCGCAGTCCTGGAACTGCACGCCATTCTCGCCCTGAATACGCCACGCAGTAATATTGTGCGTAGCTTTGGCAGCTTTCTTGTCCGTACCAAGCAAATGCGCAAGATAAGTCTTTGCCTCGTCTACAGAATGCACCTCTGCAGCGCGCGCGAGGAAAACGCTTTTCTTTTCCGTGATAACATCTGAAAGAACCCATGGCGGAGCGTCTCCTAGGTCGTCCAGGGACTGATGCTGCTCGTCAGAATAGGCTTCGTGACTGCCGTTGTTCAAGTCTGGATCCTGACCGTGCGTTTGAGCAGTTTGTTGCTCCTCTTCCCTTGAGCTTGCGTCGAGGCCGAGCTGCTGAAGCTTCTGACCGCCTTCCTCGATAAGATCGAAAATGCAGGGCGAGCCGGGGATGTAGACTTCAGCGAGGACTTCACGAATGCAGTCGACGATCTGTTGACCCTCACCCTTTGCAACATTGTCGCCAATGTGCTGGGTGCCGAGGATCGAGGGTGGTGCATCGGGGTAGTCTGCTGGGAATTCTGTCCGCAGGGATATGTTGGATCTTGTTGGGAGGGTTAATGCGTATGTTGTAGAATCGTCTGAGGTGGCAACGAGAGTATTTTCGCCGTAAATTGAGTTGATGGAGGTGATTTCGTCCAGTAATTCCTCTGACATGTCTTTGAAAATCGAATGCTGCGACAATTATATCCCAAAATCGGAAACACGGAGCTATTTCTTGTTGCTTTTGTATCAAAAATCCATAAATGGTAGAAATGTGTCGTAATAATTGATGTGTTAAGAAGAACGGCTAAAGTGAGGTGTACAAAAAGAGACAGCCGGAGTCAGCTGACCAATGACGGCGCAGGCAGCATTCAAGGGCTGGGACTTTGAACTTCTTCACAGCGCGCGCGAGAGAGCAGAGCAACATCCACCTTCCTCTTTATTACTACAACACACAACATGGCTGCGACCGGGAGCGCGTTCTCGCTATCGAGCGCACTACCCAAACCAAAATATACCGGCGAGGACGAGGAGCTACCAACACACACCCAGCAAAAAGGCCCGCGAGTAGTCGACTCGCGCGAGATTGAATCCAACCAGCTCGTGGTCAAGAGATCTGGTCCGCCTGCCTATGGACAGCGATCGTCATGGCGACCGAGGAACGCGGAAGACTTTGGCGACGGTGGTGCCTTCCCTGAAGTGCCTGTAGCGCAGTACCCACTGGATATGGGTCGCAAGGGCGGCTCGGCGGCCAGCTCTTCCAACGCGCTGGCGATTCAGGTCAACGGGGAGGGCAAAGTCAAGTACGATGCTATTGCGCGACGGGGCCACGACGACAAGCGCATCATCCATGCCAGCTTCAAGGACCTGATTCCGCTACGCCAACGCGCCGATGCTGGAGAGATCAACTTGGAGAAGCCGAGCGAGGAGGAGGTACAGGCGGCAAAAGAGAGGACACAGAAGGCTCTATCTGGCCTGGTTGCTGGCGCGCTGGCAGCACAGAAACCGAAGAACATCAAAGGAACGTCAAGGCCGGAACCGACATTCGTGCGATACACCCCAGCAAACCAGATGGGCGACCAAAAGAAGGGAGACCGCATCATGAAGATTGTGCAAAGACAGCAGGATCCCATGGAGCCACCAAAGCACAAGATCAAGAAGGTTCCCCGTGGACCTCCTAGCCCGCCTCCACCTGTCATGCACTCGCCTCCGCGCAAACTCACAGCCGAAGACCAGGAAGCCTGGAGGATCCCACCGCCAATCTCGAACTGGAAGAACCCGAAAGGTTACACTGTACCTCTGGACAAGCGACTGGCAGCAGATGGCAGAGGATTGCAGGACGTCACAATCAACGACAAGTTTGCACAATTCGCCGAGGCATTGCAGACTGCAGACGGACACGCGAGAGAAGAAGTTCAGCAACGTCAACGCATGCAGCAAAGGTTGGCAGAGAAAGAAAAGGAAGCGAAGGAGGAGAACCTACGCATGTTGGCACAAAAGGCTCGCGAAGACCGCGCCGCAGCAGCGTCTGGCAGCCGTCGCGATTCCGATGCTCGATCACGATCCCGCAGTCGATCCGTCGACAGTCGCTCTTCATACTCTTCATATTCTTCACGCTCGAGGTCCCGTAGCAGGAGCAACAGCCGCGACCGCATGGATCCAGCAGAGCGAGACCGCCAGGAGCGCGAGAAAGCGCGTGCCGAACGCCGTCGCGAAGCCCAGCGTGATATGCGACAGAAGAACATGGGTCACGAGCGTCGTGTGCAGATGATGGCGCGCGAGCAGAACCGCGATGTCAGCGAGAAGGTCGCTCTCGGTCTCGCGAAACCTACACAGAACAAAGAAGCCATGTACGATTCACGATTGTTCAACCAAAGCTCTGGATTTGCCGCAGGTTTCAACGAAGACCAACCTTACGACAAGCCACTGTTCGCCGAGCGCGACGCACTCAACAGTATCTACAGACCGAACGTTGGCGACGACGATGATGATGACGGCGGCGAGACTCTAGACAAGATCCAAGGCACGAAGAGGTTCGAGAGCCTTGGCAAGGCTCCTAAAGAGGGCTTCAAGGGCACTGATGCCTCCGAGCAAAGAAGTGGACCCGTCATGTTCGAGAGAGACCGTGGAGAGGCTGATCCTTTCGGCGTGGAGGCGATGGTCGCAGAGGCAGCGAAGGGTGCGAAAAGAGGCGCGGAGGATGACGGTGGAGGAAAAGGCAAAAAGGCTAGGGTGGACGACGATTAGATTGGGTGATACATGTATCTGATGGCGATAAGTACAGCCTTCTTCTTGGTCAATGTATCAGAATGCAGAGTTAATGTCTGAGACTGGCGGCTTGTCTGGAGCTATTCACTTTGTCGGGCTTCTTGCGCCACTATTCACAATGTAACTTTTATAACGCTGCGTAAACGCATGCACCTTGTCCACACACTTCCGCACTGCCTCACACAAAAGACACTCCAGCTCTAAATCATACAGCGCTTACAACCCACAGCCATGTATCTCCCAACGCCCACCACGCTAAACATAAACCCAACTTCACTCACCCAACACCTCACAACACCCGTCACTCCTACAACCCTCACTACGCAAGAAACACCCAATCCTTTCAGCATCTCCACCCCACCCACAACCACCACCGAACCCACCGACCCCCCCCCCACCCGCCCCCGCATAATCTGGCAAACCCCTAACGTAGTAATGGACGACATCCCAACCACGCTCGTCACCGTCACTATGACTGCGCATGCTACTACGCGCTGGGTCACGCTGCCGGCGGAGTCAAAGTCGGCTGCTACTGCTGCTGCTACAAACGGTCTGCTCGCTGCGACTACTGCGACTCAAACGCCGGCCGAGCTTGGAGAAGGAAGCGTGGGCGAAGGCATACCGGACTGGCCGCCTTTGATGGTGATTTTCTTGCTTTGTTGGGTGGTTGTTGCTTGGATTGTTGCGGGTGTGCTTTACCTTGCTACTTTCACTGAGCAGGTGGCAGGGCTGGATAGATTGCTGGGAAAGTGGAGGGTGGGAAGGCATGGGAAGAGGTACGTGAGAACTGAGAACGATTATCGAAGATATTTGAATTTTGGTTACTGACTACATACATGTGCAGACGCAGACACTTCACCGGACAAGCTCCGAGCGAACAAGCTGCTGGAGCCACCGCTACCGGTCTGGGAATTTCCTTTGCTACAGAGCGGAATCCGCCTCGTCTTCGCAGGCCACGCTCTTTCGACTCTGACTCTTTCGGAATACGCGACTTCAGAGCGCTGTACGGTGGTTCAGCTGCTACCGCGCCTCTGCCTTCGAGTGGAAGCTTCAAGATGCTCTCGCCGGATCCGAGCCCGACGCATAGCGATTCGGAGGGCGATAATCGCCAGGAAGGCCTTGAGAGCGGGGAACGTGGAGTGAGAGGGTGTGGTGGCACTTTCCGAGACGAAGAGCAGCAAGAAACTGGTGGTATCGCGGGTGTTCTTGAGAGCGTCAATGTTTTGATTGACTTTGTTGCTAGGAATTTGGCGAGGATGGCGAGCGATCGGGTTGTCGATGATGCGGAGCAAGGGTTGTTGCTTCCTGTCAGGGAGGAAGAGAGAGAGCCGGTTGGGGTGGTGGTCTGACGGTGTTGTGATTGACCAGCAATTGTGAGATATCCGAAGCCTCGGGGTATGCATGCGGATGAATGATAGGGAAAATCATGACGAGCTCCTCCACGCAGACCCAGACCCTTCGTAGACAATTCCCTAAATCGTAAAGCTTTCTGGTTTCAATCCCGCATCACATCCCTCTCACTGCACAATCTCATTCCCCTCCTCATCCACGCCCAAAATCCTCAAACACTCCTCCCTCTTAAACATAATCGCCGCCTCCACAGCATTCGGCTGTCCCGCCCTAATATCCGCCTTCCCCTCCTCCACCAGCACCCTCACAACCTCATCATACCCTTTAAACACCGCTCCCGCAATCGGACTTTGCCCCCTATCATTAATCGCATCCACGTCTGCGCCCTTCTCAATCAACACGCGTACCGTCTCCACATTGCCATGGTATGCCGCCAGCATTAGGAGGGTGTCGCCTTTGTGGTTTGTGAGGTTCGCGGGGATGCCGGCGGAGAGGTATTGCGAGAGGGAGGGGGTGTCGCCGGCGCGGGCGAAGTCGAAGAGTTTGGTGGCGAGGGCGAGGGCTTCTGGGGGAAGGTCGGAGATTGATGTTGGTTTTGAGGTGGGTGGTTGTGCGGATTGCGAAGGGTCGGTTGCTTGAGGGAGACCCATTGTTTGTGATTGATAGTCGGTTATTATTTTGGTGTGTTAACTTGACGTTGGTAGATTGATTTGATTTGGTTTGCGAGATAATACAAGACTGAATTCTGTTTAAGATTGGTGAGGATGGATAAGCTTATTTTTCGATTCGCCGCTGATGTTGTTACACAAATTCACAGACATGATGACATCAGCGTCGGTGGAAAGAGCGACCGTTCTCTACCTCCGCCTTCGTCCGATGGCATTGGTGTGGGGAAAGCTCACTCACCTCCTCTTGGACGCAGAGCCTCGGCTCGAGTGACGACAACTCGATCGAGCCTTATAGCCGACACATCATGCAAGACGTCGATCGCATGCCTGCTCAAACTAAACTACTATACACTTCGCTTCCTCCTTGAGGTCTGTGAATAGTTGCCCGTATAGCCATATCACAATCTTCACCTCTCAACCATGGCAATCACCAGAATCGCCCCATCACGGGCAACGCGAGCCCTCAACCTCCTCCGCACAATCAACTCAACCCACAGTGCATGTCCATGCCACTCCAACCCGGGCCATCACCACAACCACCACATCCAAAACCCCTTCGCTGGACGTACGCGGTCTCTCGCGACGCCCGTCGATCTGAGCCAGCAGAAAGAATATGCCTTCGAGATGGCTGCGTCATCGATCCGCTTCGGACCTGGATGCACGAAAGAGGTGGGAATGGATTTCAGACACCTTGGGGCGAAGAAGGTGCTCGTGGTGACTGATAAGACTGTGTTGAAGCTGGATGCTATGAAGCAGGTTGTTGAGGGACTGGAGAGGGAGGGGATTCCTTATGAGGTTTTTAGTAATACTAGGGTTGAGCCGAAGGATTACTCGTAAGTGCATGCTTCCTGGGTGTGATCTGTCGTGCGAGTACTAATGGGTGTCGTAGCATCAAGGAGGCAATTGATTGGGCCAGGCCACTTAATGGAGATGCGTTCCTCGCTGTCGGTGGTGGAAGTGTCATCGACACCGCAAAGCTCATGAATCTCTACACAACCTTCCCCGACGCAGACTTCCTCGACTTCGTCAACGCACCCATCGGCAAAGGTCTCCCCGTCACTTCCAAGCTCAAGCCATTGATCGCCGTCCCTACGACCGCAGGTACCGGTTCAGAAACCACCGGCACCGCCATCTTCGATCTCGTCGATAAGGGGGCGAAGACAGGCATCGCCCACCGCAACATGAAGCCCACGCTCGGCATATGCGACCCGCTCAACACCCGCACAATGCCCTCTTCCGTCCACGCCTCTTCTGGCCTCGACGTCCTCTGCCACAGTCTCGAATCCTGGACCGCAATCCCCTACTACGAGCGCACTCCCCGCCCCCAAGACCCCATCAACCGCCCAGCTTACCAAGGCGCAAACCCCATAAGCGACATCTTCTCCCTACAAGCCCTCCGCGACACGATCAAGTACCTCCCCCGCGCCGTCAAGGACCCCGACGACCACGAGGCGCAGTCGAAAATGCTCCTCGCCGCTACCTTGGCAGGTGTAGGTTTCGGCAACGCGGGCGTGCATCTTTGCCACGGCATGAGCTATCCTATCAGCTCCCAGAACCCAGGCTACAAGCATGCCGGCTACGAAGTCGAGCAGAACATCATACCGCACGGTGTCTCCGTCGCCGTCACCGCGCCAGCGGTCTTCAAGTACACCGCTGCGTCAAACCCCGAACGCCACTTGGCGGCCGCTGAGGCCTTCGGCGTCGACATCTCGAATGTTAAGAAAGAGAGCGCAGGTGAGGTTCTCAGTGAAGCTCTGGCGAAATTCCTGGTTGGCCTGGGCGACCAGCCGAGAGGCTTGAAAGCGCTGGGCTTCAAGCACTCGCATGTGGACATGCTCGTGGAGGGTACTATTCCGCAGGCGAGAGTGCTGCAGCTGGCGCCGAATTTGGATACTTCCGGGGGGTCGGAGGAGAGGGAGCAGTTGGCTGGGCTGTTTGAGGATGCTATGGAGTATTGAGCTCTGTCGTGTTGTTCATCGATGGTATGGCATTGGGATTCTCATGACAGCCATCGCAGAGATGCATTGATGTAGTATGAGCATGAATCTGAAATTATTACCTTTCAAGCACAATCTTCTTTCGGTGATCATCAATTGCAGTCGCCTCCAGCTTTCGGCGCTGATGCAGTCCGTGATAGACATGGAGCCATGATTGTTGGCCATTGAGATACTACTGGTCGTGTACGGATGCCCTTTCATTTGTCTCGTAGTCAGTGCTACAGGCATAAGTTTTTGGTACTTAGTATCTTCAATTATGTATCTCGATTTTCATGTCATCACAGTCAAGGTGTACATTCATTGTGTCTGGTCGATCTCGACATTCAGAATGGGTCAACCAAGATTCGCGAACAACAATTCAGCGCCCACGACAGATCTACGGACAAAGACCATAGGCATACTTTAAAACCGACAAGCAAATCATACAGCACTCAGACCAAATGGTATAATATCACACGTATCGCGTTATAAAAACCCGATTTGAAGTAGATCAATGTAACCCCAGCACTAACCCTGAAGGGCGCCTGGTCACAGATGTAAGTACATGTACCTGTCCACCACTAGTTTACATACGACGTACATGCCATATCAACAACAAAACGCACGCTTGCGATTACGGCATTGACTCCGTGCGTATCAGAACCTTGTTCGTGCAATATGGATGCCGATGCTGACACTTACTGGCCGTGTTGCCATACTTTAACGCGTCCTTAGCGATAATCTCCACCTGCGCGATAAGGTCGCCGTGGACAGGAGCTTCGAGGTCTTGCGATGCGAAAGCTTGTGGCAATAAGCACATAACGGCGCCGCGTTGAGACATCGCAAGTCACAAAACGACGGTTCATTAGCAGACACGGTCTCGGAAGAGGCAGCGTTGGGAGGAGGCGAGGTGTTGTCCACTTTTTGGCCTTCCACGACCATGCTGGATTACAGGCGCTGAGCAGGCCCGTGAACAGGGCAAATAGCGCAGACGGGAGTGGGTCAGCTCATGGAAATGCCACCGCATGTCAGAGCAGTTACTGTTAGTACCCAGTAAGATGTGATTGTCCACCAGTTGCAGGATTTTGTACCGATCTGCGTCAACGAGCAACCAACATCAGAAACGAGCAGAGCGCTAGTCACTTCGCTACTGTCAGTCACTCAACTACGCAAACAGATCTCGTTCCGTTACCGCATTGCAAGACACGATTTTGGGGGCCCAGGCAAAATGTTTGAGATTGGACCGACGTTGAGACGTTGCCGAGCGAACACATGGTGCCAACCGCTGGCTGTGACGCAGATTGCTTCCCACGCAACGCACCTGCGTATATGTAGGATATTTTAGGTGGATTACGCGCAGAATATGGATCTAGGGAGGTCGCAGTGTGAGCAAGAGTAGCTGCTGGGTGCTGGATGGCAGCGTGGTTGCGCCAGGCGAAATCATCACAGGGTGGTGTTGGGTGTGGGAGGAGCTGGAATTCGCAAGAAACGAATTTATACCTGAAGCCCGCAGCTAGCGCCGGACCGTGCCGGATCTATGCGATTGGCTGCACAAGACGTCGGGTAGGAACGAGCACCAAAACAGCAATTGAACGGGATTCATGAGTTGAGGCCGACCATATGAGAGAGCTGATTGCTTGCAGTTCTGCAGTGGCCAATTTGATCAATATAGTCAAGGTAGGTCGAAGAAGATAAGATCAGCTGTAGGCGCTCAATCGGGCCTGTGCTCAACCGTCCGCCCATTTGTTTACCAGACGTTTCAACCGTCATCTGTTCGAGCTTCATCGATACACCGACCATGAGACTAGTACCACGATATCACATGGAACCTATGATGCACTGAATCCAGCGATGTGAATGTCGCTTTGTACGGACGCCATTGTACCAATGAGTATACAGGCCAGAACCCAGGATCTTTCGCACCCGGGGATCTCACATACTGCAACGTCGACAGACCGAGCATACCTGACCGACCTCAATTTGCGGATGGGCGACTATCTGCTACTTGCGAAAATCAAGAACAGCTTGGGCGGCTTATCACATGAAGCTGCTCCGTGTGGCCGCTGCGGCACTGGGCTACCGTTCTGCAACGCAGCATGGCCAGCATGCTATACCCTCACGGGCCAGGGATCCCGTTATGTTGTCAGGTCCAAGAAATTAGTGTCAGTCTCCCAACTACCACGAGAGCCGTTGAGGCCGTGGTGTTGTCTCCAACACGGTTACCCCTCCCACCAATGGTGAGACATCTTCATCCATCCTGCTAGACTTATGCTGCAATCCCATGCCAAACT
>Ga0265797_10007198_pt1 | contig 15353 bp, 15 predicted proteins | sample P2T30metagenome_FD_192433 | JGI IMG/M metagenome (GOLD analysis project Ga0265797, IMG submission 192433) | Plant litter microbial communities from East Loma Ridge, Irvine, California - P2 T30 | ecosystem: Environmental > Terrestrial > Plant litter > Unclassified | place: USA: California... | reverse complement strand
GATGAATGAGCGCCCAGCCGAGCTACCTGGTCACACGGTGCAGAGATGAAGACACCTAGAGAAAGAGCAGAGGACCAGACATAAAGGAAGGACTGTAAGCTACTTCAAATAGTATAGGAAAGCGATGTTTATCAGTAACCATCGGAGCTTATGCGCCGAACCATATCCTTGGTACGCCTTATCGAAGGTGTGGCACTTACTACCGACATCCATCGCCGACGACCACGCGGGAAGCTTTGTAGTCTCCGAGCGACCAATAAATCTTGGAGGATGCTTGATTGACAAAGGAAGCGCCGCATCAGCAGGTGCTTTGGGTCTTGGCTCTAAAGGACCTTGCTACAAGGCAGTTCAGACGTCCATACACCCCGCGATCTAGAAGTCGTCTAGACAACTGTTTTTGGAAAGGTATCAGCGGGAAGGCGACAAGGGTGTCTTGCAAGGGGGAGTTTCCATACGGTGAACAAATCATACCCACGTCGAGGCAACCAAACAAAGTACCTCCGATTCCGATGGCTGAGATTGAGGAGATCCTCAAAGTCAGACCCCGTCAAATATGGACCTTGTGTTCACTGCATCTTATAATGTTCTGTCCAATCGGTTGGAAAGCTCCGACAAGAGGGACTTGTTTCCGGCTAAATGACTACGCTTTCATCTCAACAAACCACTGGCGCCTTGCATCTTTCTTGCATGTACTTGCAGATCCATAGGGCATGCTGTGCAAGGGCATTCTGAGATGATCCTACGACATCGCTTAACGGGCATTTCCGCTCTACTTTTGAGTCCTTTGGGTGTCACCAAAACATCGCTTAGTACATTGAGGAGCGAAAACAGCCAACACAGCAGGAAATGGCACACAGTAACTGCACGCAGATCGATGAAAGCCGTCCGCCATTCATTGCAAGGAAGATAGACATCTTCGGACCCTGTAAGTGCTTGAACAATGCGTAGGATGTGCAAAACTACCACCAAACTTTATGGTCGTCCATATTAGCCTCATTCTTGGCTCGTAACAGATGTCTCGTCTAGACGGCATCCTTCGTCCACGCCGTCTTGGCAATAGAGCGGCACGGTCGGTGGATCAACTACCATGTCAAATTTGTCGATCTGCTCACGTAACTGAGTTAGTTTACTCTCTTCAGATTTTCACTCCAGCCTTGAAAAGAATGACATCTTTTTTGAGATATGCTCCAATCTCAATTACGTTTGCTTGATATATCCGTAGTCAAACTCAAATGACCTTTATGCAAGACGCCTTGCTTATGTTCAAGATGCTGATACTATGGCCGAACACAGCGACGCAATATCTCTTACCCTATAATCCACACCCGTTACAGGTCTTGACACATGGGCTTCTGCGTCTGACATGCATCTGCCGACTCCGACCACGCATTCCTTCATCTCCCAGCATGCAAGAGTTCCACACCTCGAAGCTCTCAGCAACTTAATTAAAGCCTCATCTAACAGTAATCCATTCGCTTCTGGCATGCATCCTACCTTGTAAATCACGGCTGGAAAGACCCGAGTAGCATGTCGTCTGTACCTTGGCGTTTATAGCCTAGGATTTTGTCTATAAGTTGAGCCTCCTCTTCAGTGCTCAAAACACAAGTCAGTGATCGCTGCTGTCTTGTCGTAGATGGCAGGCTTCAACCTTAGGGCGCTATATGCGCTCTTCGCCTCCCTCTCGCTACTCCACGTACTCTGCGCTGCGGACGCAGTGGTAAGTCATGACTGTACAAAATGCATGTGAGACATACACTGACTTCGGGTCTTTACCTCTACAGAATGATCTCCAGACCAAAGGCCGCGCAGCCATCGACGCCGCCATTGCCAAATCAACCTCATGTACCAAAGATAAACTCCGAGTACGCCGAGAATGGTATGTCTCACAACGATCTCACCCCTGCCATACATAGTGATTTGATACCTATATACCAGGGGCGACATCACTGCTTCAGAAAAACGCGCCTACATCGCTGCTGTCCAATGCATAACCAAAGCGCCTTCCAAACTCTCGCCCACTCAATATCCCGGCGCCAAAACGCGTTTCGATGACTTTGTAGCTATCCACATGAAAAATACACTGTCTATCCACGGCACGGGCAACTTCTTATCCTGGCATAGATACTATACATTCGCATATGAGAACGCGTTGAGAGTCGAGTGTGGATACAATGGCACGCAGCCGTACTGGGACTGGGGACGCTGGGCAGCCAGTCCAGAGACGAGTCCAATCTTCGATGGGAGTGAGACGAGTATGAGCGGTCAAGGAGAGAAGGTACAGCATAGTAGTAGTGGATTGAAGCCAGCGGGAAACGGGGGTGGGTGTATTGCCAGTGGGCCATTCAAGGGAATGATGGTTAATCTTGGGTATGATTCATCTTCTTCATCTTCCTATTTGGCGTGGTCGCACATACTGCACTAGTTTTGTCAGTATTGTTTGCGTGCTTGGGCTAACTTTGACTAGACCGGTCGCAGCAATTGATAGTCCGGCGCCTCCACGGAATCCACGATCAGACGGATATGGATACAACCCCCGCTGTATCAAGCGCGATATCAGCAATTACCTTACGCAGCTTTACGCGACAACGGACAAGATCGTTGGTTTGATCAACAACAGCAAAACCATTGCATCGTTCCAGGATACCATGCAAGCTGCGAATGGCCCTCACGGTGCGGGACACTTCACTGTTGCTGGTGATCCTGGTAGTGACTTTTATACATCACCTGGTGGTGCGTATAGTCCTTTACTCTTTGCGTGTCATTGCTAATTGATGCTCTGTGGTAGACCCATACTTTTACCTCCACCACTCCATGGTAGACCGTGTATGGTCTATTTGGCAGAGTCAAGACTTTGCAAACAGGCAACAGGTCATAGCGGGTGGTACTTCGATGATGGGTGGTGGGAGGGCACAGAGTCTGGAGGATAACGTGGATTTGGAGGTGTTGAATGTCGATGGCAAGGTGTACAAGATCAAGGACTTGGTCAGTACGGTTGCAGGACCGTTCTGCTACGTCTATGAGTAATATGTGTTGGTTCAGGCATCGATGTGGGAGAGGTTGTCATGAGACAAGTACCATAATCTTCGAGATACGTCCATGGATGGCTTACAATATACAAAGTTGCATGCGAGATCTTGACGTAGGTCAGCTTGTGCACAGAAGAAGTATGGATATTTCGAAAGCAATATGCAGTATATTGATGGTCCTCAGATTAGCTCTCCTGCTGTCCTCAGAAGGAACCTCGTCCATTCCCCGTTAATCTGTCTCTCGACCTCTCAACAGGCAACGATCGGGCTCCTCAACTCGACTTTGGCTTTAATGCCCCCACAGGGACATCATCACTGGACCTCTTTCGCGCCCGTCTGTAAAACAGGACTTTGTAAAGAAAACGACCCACCTAACACAAGCACCAGCACTCAGACCCACAGACACCCAACAACAAAGACCACGCATCCCCACAACCAGCGATGCCATAAAGGGCAAAGGCGCTCGGATTGAAAACTACATAGTTAGACGTCACAAGCGAACATCGTCCTCCGAGCTTGTTAGGCGAGGCAGCACGGCGCTTCAACTCTTTTACTTCTTCCTCAGTGCGCGGTGGGAAAGGTTGGGGCTGTAGTCTCGTGAAGGTGAACCCAGTAGCTTTGCGAAATCGCCCGTGGCTATCGCTGTGCAATGATAGACTGGGCGTTGTGGCTGCATCTAGTATGATGGCGCACTCCCTCTGCTTTCCGTTCTTGTTTGTCATGCAGTGAGACGCTGGGGATGATTAGTCCCTAGCATCGCCTTGTGACGAAGGTTTGTCGTTCACTGGGATCTATAGGACGTTAGCTATTGCCTGATCGTTTTGCTTCTTGCGCAAGGGTAGCCTGAGCGATTCAAGCTAGCTGGCAGCGATCGGGGTGTACTTACTCGCTGCCCGGGTTGTGGGTGACGAGAGAAAGTTGCCGACGCGCAGTCTCGAAGATGCAGCGCGCAATCACGGGCCACGCTAGTGGTAAGCTAATAACGTAAGCTGGGCCGGCACTTTCCAGTCATCTACACCCAAATTCGAACCTACTTGATTGGGAAGCTAAGTCTTGGCGTCCCCATAGCCCCATAAAAGCGGTCTGCACATCCGAATCGTTTATATACCGTCATGCGTCGCTGTTGAAGCTTCTCACCTTGCCTTTTGTGATCTCGAGGAAGATGCACATCCCGATATACATGTTCATACGCCAACATGGGCACGGGAATCTTCATCACTGAGATGTGCATAGAGTCGACGATGCTTCCAATTATGGAGCAATGTCTTTGTAGCTTGTTTTCTTCTTTCTTTGATAAACAGAGCATTCGACATCAAGGCCGCTTTCATACTCCATGTAGCCAAGCCCCTAAATCGGATGCCAGAACAACCCTCAACCCAACTCCGCGTTATCGGCAGCCTTTGCAAAATCCTATGCAATGATCTGTTAACGTTTGCGGAGACATTATTCTGATCTTGATCAAATCATGCTGAAGTGTTTTCGGTTTGATATATGTTAGGTGTATAGCAGCGAAAGCGCTAGGTGAACTAAAAACAATGCGCGTGGCCTTCCAAGGCCATCTTTTCCCCAGCTGAACTCCATCATTCGACCCTATACAATGCCGTCCAGTCGTTCTCGTCGCCAACTTCGACACACCCATCCATTTGGAACATCGGTGGACCTCTCCAAACAAGCTTCTTCTTGCCCTTGAACCGCAGGTACGAGCTATTCACCTAGAAACGATCTCTTTGCTTCGTCCTGTAAATGGTGAAGCCAACGTAGGCACCAGTCAGGGCCAGGCCGAACAGCACAAACTTGACAAGGAACCAGGTCCAGCTTCCACCGCTGCTGCTCTTTTCCCGGGTCATGGACGAAGCAGTCTTGGCGCCTGAGCTCCCTGAGGACGAACCGGCGCTTGGGTTCTTCTTGTAGAGGTTTTGTGATTTGACGGAGACGATGTCGTGGTTGTAGGAAAGTTCACCAGTTTCAGCAGAGAAGCCTAGGTAGGCAACGGGTGGGACCTTGAAGTTGGGGATCTCGAAGCATTGAGTCCATTCGCCTTCTGACTTGTATTGGAGCTCGAGACGGAGGAATTGTTCTTGGAAGTACGTAAGACGGGCTTTGGTCGCGATCTGGGCATTGCGAATTCCACGGGCCTAGTCATGTCAGTATTTAGCAAGCACGATGATGCGACTGATACATACCGAGCAACCAGCGACCTCATTGGCCTTGCCGTCGTTGTCCTTGTCGTATGGCGTGTTTCCATCACCGTTCATGGCCATGATGTATGGGAACACGGTACCGGGGCGGTTGTTCTTGTAGGTATCGAAGAAGAGGCCGAGCCCTTCGAACTTGTCTGTGTGGCCAAAGACATTTCCTGGCTGCGCGCGCTGCTTGGTGAGCCACATGGCAAAGCCGTCGCCGTAGAGGTTGCCTTGACCATGGATCTTGAACTCGAAAGTGATCTGCTCTCGCGTGAGCCTCTGGAGGTTAGACATTGTAGAGTGTAACGCACCTCCCAGTTCGTAGCCGTAAGAGGCACTCTCGAAAACAGCCAGCCATCGCGCGAGGGCTTGTCCGAAGCCAGTCGAATGTACTTATCAGTTCGAATAATAGTGTCTCCGCCAAAATCCCACCAACGGCTTTGCATGTCCGAATCAAGGTATGGCTGTATGGGGGTCAGACATTGTTTCTGTGGTCAGGTGTGTTCGCGCAGAATATGCGACTTACAGGCTCGAGGCTATGTGTGCGTAGCTATGCGCTCGTTAGCATTAAATCCCCATGGTCTCCGAGGGCAGCAACCCACCGAGATGGCCTTGATGTCAGGATCCTCGCTCAGCCCCCCTTGCCGCGCCCAAGCACCCGTCCAAGTCCCCGCGAGCAAGCACAGGCTCGTCCATGGCCTTGCGAACAACATGGTCGCACTTGATCCTCGGCAGTCTAAGAGCAGCTATCCCCAAGCTACCAATTGAGTACTCGTGCGCTAGAAAGAATGGTAGGAAGATTGGGCTTCGGTAATCTGGGGGAGAAGAATAAAAGCCTCGTGGGGGTGAGGGCTAGTCGAAGAGGAGAGTGACGCGAGTCGGGCGACTTGAACGTGCTGGAGTGCTGCGAGTGAATCTTGGGGATCGGAAAGGCCACTCTATCACCTCCGCGTGTAATGCAGGGGTCTTGGGTTGCAGCGACTACGCTAGCGAGAGAGCCGCTCTTGACGTCGACAACTTTTCAAGACGCAGCCACCCACGACCGCCGAACTCGCCATAACACACCCCCACCCACCTCCATAACAACAAACACACAAGATTGAAAACATGGACTCTTTCGGCGGCATGTCTTCTTCCCCCAGCGACCCCAAGACAGCGGTCATGCGTCAAGTACAGCAGGAAGCTGCTATGCAGAACGCGCGCATGCTGGTCGAAGTACGTCTTTGCTACCTACTGCACCTGAATTATAGTAGCAAACATGCTAATGCACCCACAGAAACTCAATGAGCACTGCTTCGAGCGCTGCATCCCCAAGCCTGGTGCCTCCCTCTCGAGAGGCGAGGAGAGCTGCATGAGCGCATGCATGGAAAAGTACATGAGCGCATGGAACACAGTCAGCAAGCAATACGTCGGCAGGATACAGCGGGAACAAGGCGGTGCGGTGCAGAACGTGTAAATGCTTGCTTGACGTCAGAGGGGAAGGATTCGAGGCGGCGCCTTTGCAAGATATCCATGATCTAAAGAGTCATGTACGAATATGATGAGCATGTACTATACACTGTACCACCAGCAACAAGAGATTTTATCAAGATGAAATTGGTATATTGCCATATGGTAAAGTCCTTGGTTGCAACGCTTATTTCTTAGCGAATGTCTTCTGCCGCTGCGCATACTCCTTCACAATGACGCTGCAGTTGACCTCCTGGCACAGCCTCTTCCTCCTCTCTGGTGTGAGCTTAGTCGCAAACTCGAGTCCGCTCGCCCTCTCCACCGCCTCAACAGGCACCTCAAAGTCGGTCAATGGCTTGTGGTTCTCAATCCTGGCATTGGGCAGCACAAAAGCGCCTAGCGCAACTTTGCCGCCCAGCTTTCCGTCTTCGGCGAAGATGACTTTGTAGAAATGTGTGGGTACAGCGACATTGGGCGGGTTGCCAATGACTTCGTATGACACACGCCACTTGCCGTCGGCTTCGCGCTTGGGCAGGTATAGAGGACCGGTCACGATGCGGACCGAGGGGTACGAGTGTGTGAGCCTGCGGCAAAAGTCTTCGAAATGCGCCCAGTAGTCGCGGTTGAAGCCGTCGCCGACTTGTGGGCACATGTTGCTCAGCGCAAACGTGTCATCCATGGCTTCTTGACTCCACTTGGCATCGGCAGCAGGGACTTGGTGCCCTCTGTCATAGCCGGAGCGGAAGTAGTCCTTGAGCTTTGCGCGGAACATTTCTGGGATTGTAATGTCTTCGACGAAGACGCTGTGCTTGCGGTCGGCATTGCTGTTGGCTAGCGACTCGGGCGTGATGTGCTCGGCGACCCATGCTGGGTTCCGTGTTCTTCGGTCGTACGACGATGTGAGAGAGGCAGCAGGACGGAGATCGTTGACGGGGCCGGGGAAGCCATATTGGAAGAGACCGTTTGGGTCTACTATCGCTCTCCGGGCGGCAGCAGCAGCAGCGGGCGAGGGGATGGCGGGGACCGAGGGTACAGGTGCTGGCCGGCCAGGCCCAGTGACAGTCGTGGTAGTGGTGGTGATGGACGGTGTGGGCGGAAGGCTGTCCTTCTTGGTCGAGTAGAGCGCGGCAGTCGCTGCTGCTCCTGCGGCTGCGCCACCAGCAGCAATCAAGCCCAAGGTGAGTTTAGACATGGGCGATGTAGTTGGGGCTTCAGGGACGTGGGTTGGGGTCTCTTATGAGCTACGGACGACTCTCACGGGTCCAGCGTCCTTTACGGCGCGTGAGGAATGTCTCGGACGCGTCTACACGTCTTCGTATGGTTCGCTGGCGCCTTCTCGCTCGTGGTCATCTGCATTTTCCACCACGACGGTTTGGCGCTTACCAGATGCACGCTAGTCCTGACAGCCGCACCTGCATGGATATTCGACATCACTGACAAGTCATCAAGTCTAGCAGTTTTGCGAATTCCTAAATTTTGGCCTTTCCTCTTCATCTTTCCTCTTCTGCAGTGCATAGATGGTTACGTGGGTTTAGATTGGGAGCGTTGTCCCATAAAGCGTGCCACCACACCGCCACCATGCCTTCCTGGATATCGCGAGCCACCGAGTCCCACAATGCTCAGCTTATCACGACTGCTGCCGTTTCAGGCTTCGTCGTTGGAAGCGCCATTCTTGGATTTCAGAAAGCTCGACGCATGACGAGGGTCGCGGATCTGAAAGCATCGATCCCAGATCTCAGTGACGATCATCGCGCGTCCAGAGTGAGTACCTAGATTTCTGATCGACTACATATTTAGTCACTGAAATGCCGCCTGAGACTTGCTGACAGACTCCAGCTGACCGAATATGGCGCTGCTTCGAATGTCTTTGCTCCAAGTAAGGAGGACGAACGGAGTATGGCATTAGCCGCAAGAGCAAGAAAAGGCGACTATGACGATGGTATTGTTTCCCTTCCATAACCCTGATAGCCAAGCCTGACTAGTGTGCTAGATCTCATCCTTGAACAACTGGCGAGAAATAGAGTGTTTCTCACAGACCCTGGACTCGCAAAGTTAAGGGGCGCTTTTGTAATTGTAGTCGGGTGCGGAGGCGTCGGCTCACACGCAACAGCTGCACTCGCTCGCTCGGGATGCTCGAAACTAAGGCTTATCGATTTTGACCAGGTTACTCTGTCTTCCCTCAACCGCCACGCAGTTGCTACTTTGGCAGACGTTGGAACGCCCAAGGTACACTGTCTTAGAAAACGACTTGAGCAGGTTACTCCATGGACACACTTCGAATGTCGTAATGAACTGTTTGGAGAGCAAACAGCGGCAGCACAACTAGCACCCTTAAACGGCCAGCAGCCGGATTTCGTCATCGATGCCATCGACAACATTGACAGTAAGGTTGCACTTCTAGCATACTGCTACATGAACAACATCAAGGTCATATCTTCCATGGGTGCAGGTTGCAAGTCTGATCCTACAAGGATCTTCATCGGCGACATCTCCGGAAGCACAGACGACCCGTTGTCAAAGTCCACAAGAAGGAAGTTGCGCTTGAAGGGCGTCAAGGATGGCATACCAGTCGTCTACTCTACTGAGAGGCCCGGTCCTGGAAAGGCTGAGCTTCAGCCTCTCTCAGAGGAGGAGTTTGCCAAAGGCAACGTTGGGGAGCTGGGTGTTCTCGCAGACTTCCGCGTACGAATCTTGCCCGTTCTAGGTACCATGCCAGCCATCTTCGGCCTCGCTGTCGCGAATCACGTCATTCTTTCCATCGCCGGTTATCCTCATGAATACCTGCCGTCAAAGTCTCGCGACAAGATGTACGACGGAATCTTGGGTGCTCTGCAAGGTGCCGAAGAACGGCTAGCCCGAGCAGTCTTCAGCGAGGATCCACTGGGCCTCAAGATCCCCATCACACAGGACGATGTGGGCTATCTGGTAGAAGAAGTGTTCAATGGCCGAAGCATCATCAGTGGATTGTCCACACGCCTAGCCTTGACACGATGGAACAAGCCTACCCAGAGCTTTATGGATCAGAGCACACCAGGTCAAAAGAGCAGTAACCTCCGAATGAAGGACCTGGTCCTTATGACCAAGGAGGAGGTGACAAAGCATGAAAAGGAAGTGTTGAAAGGTGAAAAGAGCCTGGAGGAAGTCTATGACACTGAAACGATTAAGCGCGTAAACGAGAGAATGGCAGAGGAAGAGAAGTTCCAACGCTTCAGGTAACGTACGATACACGAAAACAAAATACTCACTACACTCATCATGTTGTTGCACAGCTTCCGCAAAATTGCACTCTGCGGTGACCCCACATGCATTCCGCGTTCGTCCGTACCCACAGGACACGACATTGCGGATGAGTTGCAATTCTCCACGTTTAACCCCGATATCACCAGACCAACCCCCACAGCAATGTCAGCTACTTGCATCAGTCGGTCCTTCCGATAATCTATGGCGGTGACCGATATCCATCGGCCGCTGCACTAGCGCAAGGCACGCAACCAATGGGAGAATAGCTCACTCCCGCTATCTACGTGGTAGATAATTTTTCTGCTAATGACGTACAGCACCAACAGACAAAACCGGCACTCCCGCCACGGTACAAGCTACGTGTAGACATCTATGATGGTCCACCCGAGTATGGTAGCCAATGGGAGTGACAGGAGTGGCGACGGGCCCTACCAAAGTAGCTCAGTTCCGTAGTTCATTTGCACAGATGGCGTTGAGGCTCTTCTAGACGGTCGAAGCTTGTAATGAACGTCATATTGGGAGATCGACGGAGTTAACGACCTTTGCTGGTATATAAGTGTTTGTTCACTAACACAGCAGGTCCAACTATCCATCCTGCCACTTCCGGTCAACATCAACACCTACATAAATACCCAACACACCACCACCACCACCACCACCACCACAACAACAACAACAACAACAACAATAACAACAACGACAAAGTACAACAAACAACACAATGGCTACAGACACCAAGTTCGAAGGATGGCTCGGCAAGGACAAGGAGAGCGTCAAGGGAACGATGGAGTGGGGTCAATTCGAGCCCAAGAAGTGGACTGAGGACGATGTCGACATTGAGATCTCTCATTGCGGTATCTGTGGATCAGACTTGCACATGCTGAGCAGTGGCTGGGGACCAACACCATACCGTACGTTTTTTCTTCTTCTCTTTCCTGTCACAGCTTTGTCGTGCTAACTGCTGCCAGCCTGCGTTGTCGGCCACGAGATTATCGGCAAGGCTGTAAAGGTCGGCAAGAACGTCAAGCACGTCAAGGAGGGCGACCGTGTCGGTGTTGGCGCGCAAGCACGCTCATGCCTTCAGCCCGACTGTCCCGACTGCTCAAATGGCATCGAGAACCACTGCCATCGTGAGTCAATAAACACATACGGTTCCGTCTACCCACGCGACGAGGGTAAGAGCTACGGTGGATACGCCACACACAACCGCACAAATGGCCATTTCGTCATGAACATTCCCGACGGCCTGGACAGTGCTGATGCCGCGCCTATGCTCTGTGGTGGAATTACAGTCTACTCTCCCTTGAAGCGATACGGCTGTGGCCCTGGCAAGACCGTCGGAATCGTCGGTGTAGGTGGCCTGGGTCACTTCGGTGTCCTTTTCGCCAAAGCTCTCGGAGCAGACAAGGTCGTTGGTATTAGCCGCAAGGCCGAGAAGCGCGACGATGTCCTCAAGTTAGGCGCTGACCTCTACGTCTCAACCGACGAAGACAAGGACTGGCAAAAGCACAACGCACAAACACTCGACCTCATCATCTGCACAGTTTCCAGCGCTAAGATGCCACTAGACGGATATCTTAGCCTGCTCAAGACCCACGGCACCTTCATCCAGGTTGGTGCTCCTGACGGTGGCGAGCTTCCTCCTATCAACGCCTTTACCCTCCTGATGAGTGGACTCAAGGTTGGAGGCTCTGGAATTGGTGCTCCCTGGGAGATTAAGGAGATGTTGGAGCTGGCGGCTGAGAAGAAGATTAAGCCATGGATCCAGAAGAGGCCGATGAAGGACGCTAACTCTGCGATTGTGGATATGGAGGCTGGAAAGGCTAGGTACAGGTATGTCCTCGAGAACTAGAGGAAAGACACCTAGCAACATAACTTCTTCACTGAATACAAGCCATTCGAAGTGTCTTTTGCGAATTCAGCCATGAGTGTGTAAGATTTTCGCCATTCACATTGCGTGAGGTAGTTCTGATTTTTGGTGACGTTGGCTTTGCGGTTCCGCGCCGAACAAGCGATTGTATCTTATGACGTTCTCCTCTTCTTTGCACGCCTACCATACCACGACGACATTGAGGTTCCCGGTTATAAGCGCCTCACCCTTAAAGCCTGACCTAGGCCCACTCTTCCCCGCAAATACGATCGACATCTGACGTCGTTGCAGAAAGACAACACATAAACCTCGGGTGTGTAACGTGTCCAATGTGTCCAAGTTCTTTTACCAGCCTTCCCATCTCTAAGAGCAGCAAATTGAGCCTTCAGAAATCATGCCAAATACCCAGACAGTCGATGTCCCCCATCTTGGTGGCATAAAAGCCGCTTACCAAACATCCGGTCCTGTGGATTCGTCCAAGCCTACTCTGATTCTGATAAACTCCTTCACCACATCGTCAGAGCTATACCGCGATGCGTACAAGAATGAAGCACTCACTTCTGTGATGAATTTGGTCTCTATCGAGCTATTAGGTCATGGACAAACACGCGCCAAGAGTGAGAATTGGACGTACTGGGATACTGCGATTATGAATCTACAGGTCATGGAGAAATTGGGAATTAAGAAAGCTTTTGTACTTGGTACGAGCCAGGGAGGATGGGTGACCGTGAGGATGGCGCTTTTGGCGCCTGAGAAGGTACGTCGTCTTTTGTTTTGTAGCAGCATCTTGGGAGAATAAGCCCGTGTGCCTTGCCAGTACAGTGCTCCAGTTTCTTGCACTAGAATAACTAACACGGAGTCGAAGATCCTCGGCATTGTCCCCCTAGGAACATCCCTAGACTATGAGTCACCCCGCTCTCGCGACCTAGGCTGCTGGCACTCCGTCGAGCCCCTCGCCGAGCGCATCACTGGCGAGTTCGGCACCACATCCAACAAGCCCACACCCAACTTCACTCCTAGTACCGATTTCTGCAACTTCCTCATCGATGTGGGCTTTGGAAAAGAGGAATGCCCAGAAGATGTTCGAAAGTTTTGGAATGATGAGATTAAGAAGAACTACCAGGGGGATGAAGGTCGGCGGAGGATTAGGATGTGTGCGATTAATCTGAGAGATCGGGACGGTTTGCATTTGAGGTTGAGTGATGTGGTTTGTCCGGTGTTGTGGTTGCATGTAAGTGCATTATAACAGTGGCCTCTTATGGCAAAGGTTGAACTGACGATCAACATAGGGAACTAGCGATGCTGTTTACTCGGTCGCAAATGCCAAAGAAGAGATTAAACTCTTTACCAACTCGCCTGATGCCAAGTTGGAGGTTATTGAGGGTGGACAGCACTTCTTGAGTGCGTCGAATCCGAAGGAAGTCAATGAGCATGTTATTGCGTTCGTGAAGAAGTATGGCAAGTAAAGATAGTTGTGGAAGCTAGTTGATGGTCTCTACTATTCTAAATTGGGGCGCAATTCAACCACATGGCATCAGTTTTCCTAGATGTACTCTCGATTGTCATGTTGAAATGCCAACGGAACCACGGTATTCTTTGTGGTAATGTGATACCGTTTAAAGGAATCTACGAAGCCTACTCGCAAGATCTACCATACTAAAGAAACGTATTGCAACTTTGAGATTATACTATATTTACATAGCATAAGCAATACCACGGTACGGCATAAGAAACACGAGCATGGAAGCCTGTGACAGCGTAGTAACTCCAAAAGGGATGTCTATGATACCTAATGAGTTTCGTTTCGCTTCGCATATCGGACTGTAGCATCTCAACATATCCGCTTTCAGAGGCAGAGGTGATGTAAGAATAAACAAAGAGGAGACGCATGAAGATAGTCACATCTGATGGCAAGGCGAGCGGCAAGATTGTATCATACCCACCACGAACGAACATCTCCGGCGACGCAAAGCTGGTGTGTGAGTCTATTCTGGATACGGACGAAGCATGATGCGCAGATGTTGAATTGTTTTCTTTTCTACGCACTCATCACCGAACGTGTATGTTTGTGCATATCAGTGTGGTAGGAAGCGGGGATGTTGAGTTCTTACACACACGCGATGCGATGCTTTTTATCTTCGGCTATGACGCATCCCAACACAGATTCCAGCTGTACCCCGCTTATTTCGGCTCTCGATGTTTGCTTTTTGCGCGGGTCACGGAATGATACCCCTCTCCACATCTGGCACTTGGACTTAGCCCACGGCAAAACGGCTGTCATACCATACTCGTAAAATTGGTCCGCAGGTTCGAAAGATTGCTTTTGGACGGCATTGTCACGACGCAAGACCCGCGGGAGAACCATGGATCTAGTTTGACGCCCGCTGCATGCAATCCACAATAGCGTGGCAAGCCTGATCGGCAGCGGTGATGCGCTTCGGTGTATGACCATGAAGAAGGAAAGTGCAAAAACTGGTGATCCTCGGAGGGAAGTGGAGAGGAAAAGCAATCATCTCGGCAATGGCAGGGCAAATCTGCATGATCAGCTATGAACAGTTACAGTCAAACAAGGAACGGTGTCGATGAGCCCGTTACGATACTTCTACGTAACCAACGTTTTCTTTTCCCTGCATGGCTGGCGCCGGAAGATGAAAAGCCCAACCGTCGACGCACCTTGGAACTTGAAACTCGCCTAACATCCATGTCAAGAGATGGTACTTTCCAGTGAAGAAGGTGGTTGGCGCAATTACACTGGAATAGCCGTTGGGTAAGGTATGATAAACCCCTGTAGATGTCAGGTGGCTGAGGGATCGAACCGAAATCCCGCCCGCTCGCCTCGCAAAGGAAATGCCTCTGGTCCACCGTCCACCAACACCATACTAGGGTCTCGACTAACGCACGTGCGTCGAGATGCGAAGGGCTTGCAAAAGTTGGGCATTCGTGAACAGGGGGGAAAGTTTGACGAGTCACCAACGGCCGGCGCCGCGATCGCGACAAAGTTGAGACAGTGATTCCCGTGTGCAACGTGACGAGCGATCAAACATGGGTTGAGGAACGACGTCGGGGTGATTCCCGTTTGACATTGATACGTATTATCATCGGGGATGAGGGTTCATTGGCTTGTTGGGTCCAGATCTGGATCCATGGACTTGGTACTGATATTTGCTTTTCTTGCTTCTCGACCTGATGTGCGCCGTGGGTACTCCATGTAGTCAACGAGTCCTGGCAGCGGAACAAGATGTGAAAAGCAAGGTGTAGGCCGGGCCTATCCTTCCTCAAGTGCATCTGCATCTGCATCTACATCTGATCTGTATCTGTATCTGCAGCGACATGCGGTATGTAGCCAGACGTCTCCACTGCATTCGTCTATGCCGCCCCCTCCAGCTGCGACCCGTTCCTGCGTATTTCCGTGACCCATGGGTCGCCGCTTGGACATACGTTTGGCGATCCAGTACTAGAATAAGACTCAATATATTGAAGTATGCGCGGTTGTCTTCGTGTCGCACTGCATTGTGCTCACGCCTAAGGGACTCATTCTGCTGTTGGGCAGGAGATGGGATGGAGACGTTTCGCATCCTGGTCATC
>Ga0265797_10007196_pt1 | contig 15355 bp, 8 predicted proteins | sample P2T30metagenome_FD_192433 | JGI IMG/M metagenome (GOLD analysis project Ga0265797, IMG submission 192433) | Plant litter microbial communities from East Loma Ridge, Irvine, California - P2 T30 | ecosystem: Environmental > Terrestrial > Plant litter > Unclassified | place: USA: California... | reverse complement strand
GCTTCCCAGCATCACTCATACCCGGGCACTCCAACTTCGTCGTCGTATCGTCCTTCCAGATGCTGACCGGATCACCCCCACATTTGTTGTCCTTGAACAACTCGCAGTACCCACCGTGCTGAGGGCGGATGGAAAGGGGGCGCCTTTCTGGGTTTGCGTCGAAAGCCATACACAAGTCTCGGTCGGGGTAGTAGGCGTGCCATTCGCAGGGCCCGTTGAAGTTTGTGGACAGGCAGTAGGTTACGCCGGCTGTGGTGCCTTCGGCTCCGGGTTTGCAGTCTGGTTGGTCTTGGCTGGACGTGTCCGGGTTGGGGCTGACGGCGAAGGGGAGAGCCGTTGCTATGGTGATTATGAGGGGGAAGAGGGTGAGTATGTGCATTGTGGTGTGAGAGAAGTGCGACTTCGTGTTGTTTGTTGCTAATTCTATGGATGCCGTGCTGTGTTGATGCGTGAGTTCTTGTGCGATTGATGTTACGTGTAACGATGAAGGAAGGGAGAAATATGCTGTCAGGTCTATTTATGTCTGCTTTTTGCATCGTACAGTGCTGTTCAGTACCACATTCAATGGCAGGAATCTCGACTTTGCTCGGCGCTTTGATATGGCGTTGTGAAGTCCAGGTGTGATCGAATGGACTGGAAGGGACGCATCGTGCTGTTCATGTCGTGGCCATTATAGAAAAGAGGGACGCCAATGTAACGTGCCATCATCACATTTTCGCGGCCCAGGGAGGATACATATATTAGGGTACTACTCACGCGTCAGTATCTTCTCACCTCTTCTACACCATTCTGCCAGCAATTAACGAGAGCCGCTGCTACCTCAAGAATAGGCATCCTTCTTGCTGTCTAGACTCGAACTCAACTGGTCGATATGCTAAACATGTGCTCTACATACTTAATCAGCATCTTCTTTGCCATCACCGCTTCGACCCCCGTCAACACGCCCACAAGAGATACCATCGTTGTCCAAGTAATCCCAGCCACTGGCGGCGGATTCAGCGGCAGTAACACCGACCTGCGCACCTTCACCGATCCAAACTCCCCTGTCTGCGATGTCAAAGTAGGCCGACCGGGTGGCGTCTACATCTGCCCCGGTCCCAACTTCACGCCTTCCGCAACTCAAACATGCAAGTGGTGGCCACCTCCTGCTGCTTCTGACGAAACAGTCTGCATTTCTTACCAAAAAGAGATCGGTCTTGCTCTGAGTCGTCCTCAGTCTATTGGACCTGACCCAGGTGGCTACTGCCTTCTATACCAGGAGCCGGATTGCAAGAATGGGGCTCAAGCTCATATTATAACTAACGGACAAGCGTACAAGTAAGTTGCGCGAGATGATGAAGTAATCAGGAAATATGCTAATTCTGGTAGTACTATTGGGTGTCCTGGGTTGAACGGTGACTTTGGGATTGTGAGTTTGCAGTGTTGGCCGCTTACGCGGCGGTGGAATTGATCTCGGCATGGCGGAGTGGCGGAAGATTGGACAAATGTTGTGATTTCGACTGTGGAATATTGCGTTTATACATTCGCAGTAGCAGTGAGGCGCAAAATAGAGATGTCGAACATTGGGTTGAGATCAGCAGGCATTTGGTCACAGTTTTGAAGTGCGCACGGAATGAGTTGTCTGATGACGTAATCCACACGCACTAGGCGGAGGGAGGTTTTCGATCCTCTACCATTAACCATGCACCATAGTTCTTGGTATCACCATCACCTGACGTCGTTTCGGTACTGCGTTCGTAGTGTCAGTCTCGCATCCACTGACTAGGTGCCAAACCTCGCGTCACCACTTGACTCCAGCACCACGTCGTTGCACCACACCTGGGCAGCCAGCTCACTAAAGAACTAACACTTAAGCATCAATGTGTTGGTTGCTTTCTTCCACTCTGGAGAGGTAGCGCAGCCATCGCTTTGTGGCTCACCTTATCGATTCATCAAATTAACATTTTCGATAGCCAGACATACCAGCCACCCAAATTCATAGAAATACAATCACAAATGTCGCCCTCAGACACCCCAGCATCGCGCCCGAAGCTGCCGGAGTCGGTCCACCAATATTCGTCACCACTAGACGTATCGCAAGGACCTCTGCGCGCAACCTCAGATGGTATATTGGTCAAGGAACAGACTGGTGATTATGTCAATCTCGACCTTCCACCGCGCAACCGCGACGCTCTTGAGCCTGCACCCACAACAGGTATGGCCACCACCAAGACTCCCATCATTGAACTTCCAGAAGCTAGTAACGGCGGAAATGGTCTTGATGATCCACGCAAACGGAAGTCTGCAGGGCAGGTATTCAAAGACATGTGGACAAAGCTTCGGTGATTGCCTGCTGATCAGAGGCGCTCTTACAGGATAGACGATTAAAATATGTAGAGTAAAGGGAAGAATATCGTGTCTAAAGAAGCTGTGATCGGATTGCGCACAGTCAAACAGTGTTTGACTTAACTTGACACTCATCGTTGAATTGCCCTGGAGGTAAGTAACATCCCCCAACAACACTTAATGTGCAATCATCAACCATACCTATACTTCAGAGGCTGTACGCCGCGAATCCGAGGAGTAAATCTGCTTCTATGTGAAGCACCAAACACGCTGCGTATGCTCTTCGTATACATCTCCAGATCTCCATTGTCTGTGATACCTCGTAGCCCTTCAAGAACAGCACTCCCTTCCAATCACTGCGTGGAGCATTAGCTGAAGAGCAATAACATCACTTAAGCTCCCAATCAATCGTGTTGCAATCAAACCTACACTACGAGCAGTACATTGCCACACGCAAAACATTATGCCACGTAGAGAAGGTGAAGTCGAGTGCCAACACAGTCTAGGCTCTTCAAACTACATGCTTGATCTGCTAGCTATGTGTGAATCTCTACATGATCAAGTCTTCAGTATGTTACAGGCGAACTGTCAGATACGATCAACCTGTTTGTTTGCTGAGAGTAACAGCATGTATATATATTCCGCCATGCTCCACGTATCTCTCCCCAGAACAACGACAACTATTACACTTACATTTCCATTACACTACACTGCCAACATCTCAGCAATCTACTGCCGGTCAGTAGCTTACTCATATACCCTCGAACTAATCGAACACTCGCACACTCGAACACTCGAACACAAAGATATCCCAACGTATACCTAGTCAATCACTATGTCGACCAACGCCGCCAACGAACCCTATCCAAGCCATGTAAAGAATGCAACTGAAAAAGGTGAAGAACGGGCTGGGGAAATCGTTGCTGCAAATCTTTGGATAGTGGGACAGGTGAAATTGGACTTTATCCGACATTTCGTAACCTTTTGGGTCGCCCTTTGGAGACACAAGTTCGATACAGCCCGTGCAAATGGTACCCGAGCGAAAGGAAATTCGGAAGCCGAACTTCACCACATGCTCACGAACGTTTGCGACGCGGTTTGGCAAGGGCCACCCCCTCGAAATCTCTACATTCCAGGAACTCCTGGCACTCTTGGCGCTAGAGGGATGGAGCGTGGTGCCTATATTTATCCAACCCCAACATCTACCCGCCTTTTCACAAATGGAGAACTACTAAGCGAGATGAATCAAGATGCGTACGTGCGCAACGTCATGCAAGGTACTACGGGCGGTGTCGGGGCTATACAATCAGGTACTCTACAAACAAGACAAGCATCGTCAACACAACAGCTTGGGAATCAACATGTAGGGTATTCTACACAACCGCCACCTCAAGGTACTTCTGGTAGGGCCAGTCGCCAGGGAAGCCCTTATGACCTTCACGCCGAACTGGGGAAAATTCTCAACGCTCCTGAAAATGCTCCTCAGCATTATTCTCCCAATGAAAATTCGGTGAACCCACCATCGAATTTTGCCGGAACCGCAAAAGCGTGGGGAAAAACACCCGCAAGCGGCCAGAGTGGTGCCTCTTTCAGCTCGTGGAGCGCACTTAATACGAGAGTATCCAACAGTGCTCTACAATCTGGATTTCCCCCGCCACAGCCACATCCGCCACATCCTACAGCCCCTCATCATGATAGTTCACGTACACCACGAGTCAATGCACCAGCACCCACCAGCGGATACCGAGGTGTTCCACCAGCACCCACCGGCGGACACCCAGGTTTTATACCAGCACCCACCGGCACACCACAACATACTATAGCACCTGCAGCGGGTGGTGGACGAGGCTACGGCCAAGGATCCGCCCATCCTAATCCTGTAAGTAGAGGTAGAGGCGGAAATTCTAGAGGGAGGGGGCGCGGGAGGGGACGCGGTACCTAAGGTTAAGATGCATGGTACACGGTACGTGGATTTGGAGTTGGAGATGGTATGGATGAGATGTTGCTGTGCTTCTTTTTCCTTATCTTGTGCGTTTTTTCTAGCATAACATCTATTGAGAGAAATGGAAGTGGCCAAGATGCGTGGTTGGTGAGTATAGTTAGCTTTACTGTTATGCAATTTGTGATTTTGACCGGACGTAAAGCATTGAACCCATTGTGTAAACTCTTAGTATGTGCTCCTCGATTGCTGCAGCGTCCCAAGACGCTACATCATTTGCGTTACACTTATGCCAAAGCTTTCTCCAGTGACTGCATCGTGATCTGCGGCATTTTTTGTCGTCATTCAATTTATGTTGTTCGCATCGCAGTGATGACAACAGCAAAAGGCGGTAGTCAATGAACAGTGCAATCGTGAACCGCTGATATTTCGATTGCAGAGCATGTCACTTACGCTCATTCACGTACCTCCAGGCTGTCTGTTTGTTGAGGGATAGCAGGAAATATATATACCTTCATCTGCTCCTCGATTCCTGTTCTAATAAACCAATAAGAAAAAAGAGTGCAAGAACAAGTTTTAGCAGAATTGCGGCACTCTGAGTGTACGACTACTAAGAGCTTTTACGATCACTGCTAGCCAGTACATTCTACATAACGTCCTAAAAAAGCCCTTTGAGTGCTCAGGCAATCATAAACGCCGATAAATCGAGCTTCCCGCCTTCTTGCACCACGGAACTGCCCTAATAGAAGAAGACAATATACCCGCTTAAGGCCGTTATCCCGGAGATAGTACTTCACAAAGATATCAACATCTCAGCAATCTACTGCCGGTCAGTAGCTTACTCATATACCTCGAACTAATCGAACACTCGAACACGAAGATATCCCAACGTATACCTAGTCAATCACTACGATGCCCATCACAGTCACCAAGACTATGCTCTCCGACGCCAGCAGAAATGGCCGTGATCGGGCTAAAAGCATGGTGGCTAGAACTAGAAATCCTTGGATTACCGAACCGGAAGTGCGGACATTCTGTTCAGCGTACACAAACTGCTATGGAGGCGGATATCAACAAAGAGCCGCTACTACCACCTATGGAACCAGAGTGCGAAATCCGACGCCTGAAGAATCTAGGTCATACATAATAGCTGCTGTCACTGCCACCTGGGGTGGACCACCCCCTCAACCGCTCCAACTTACAGACAGGACTTTCTATGTTCATCCACGTGTTCAAAATCAAAATTGGGAGGATGGCAAAGATAAAACGAGGACAGCACCGGTTGATCTTCAGGGGAACCAAATTGATTCCCCAAGGAACACAGTCAATACTCCAGGTGCTAGTCCCCAGGCAGCTCCACGATCTCGCTCGGGTAGCCATCACAGTTCACCGATGTCAGAAACAGAGAAAACGTTTAATGAGTTTATCAACATGCCGTCAAACTCGCCTTCACCAGGTCCTTCTGGAACTCAACCTGCGCGGGGAAATCTGAAGACACATAACACATTGCAGAGTGCTAGTGCAGGACCTAGCGAGAAACGTGGAAACAGTGCGGTCCGTACACCGACGCATTCGCCCTCAGGATTGCCAGTACTGAAGAAGCCGAAAGCAACATCATCGACGAGCAATACTGGCGTCACAAGGGATAGAGCAATTAGTGTTTCATCTAGTCCTCCTGACTTTAACATATTAAGGAGGATCCCAGATCCACGTTCATTAGGCCCGATTCCAAGTCCACCGTCATTTGACAAGAATAAAGAGCAAGACTACATCGGCAAAGGCAAGGGACGGAAGTTCTGAGAGTGATGAGAATGCGTGTTCGGCGTATGGGATGAGCTTCAAGGCCAGGCTTTTGGTTGATGTACACGTGATATTTAAGCGTTGTGTATTTTTGAAGTCCTTCAGCGGTGTTATACGTACCGGTCGATATGCAGCGGTGTTTCATGGGTTTATACAAGGCAAGCGGCTTTGCAATGGAAATTGCGGAGCGGCATAGGTAGCTGGCTAGTCATTACTGATTCTTGGCATGTACTGTAATCTAGAATATTCTACATATCTTTTCAATATCGATCCCGATTCGCCCTCTTCGATGTTTGTGTTGCGTAGCTGTTTCTAGCTCTCGATCGAAACTTGTCGCACATCCTAGGGAAGTCGCGCATGTCTTCCCAATGCTCTAAATTTACGCACATATAGCGCGGGTTCTGCATACGCACACTGCCTCGAGACTTTTGTTTGCGAGTATTTCAATATTTAGATCTTCATGTGAGCTGTGGTTCATACGCCCGAACGGCATGAAGGCCTGCGCATCGCTTGTTTGTGCCTAACAAGCGGATATACTAGTCTCTCAATAGCATGACGTGAATTGCACGGCTTTCGACAGCTATCAATCGCGTCACAAACAATAGCCATTGTTCGAGTAGCTCTTCGTGAACTCTGGTATTGTCACGTATTGAGTCAAACACCCAGAGTCACATACGAGATGTCAAGAGGAGAAAGTAACCAAAATGGAGTCACATACGGAGATTCACGAATGTTTAGGTCGTTTGTAACCACTGCCTATATATACTTGGACGTGCTGTAATCTTTCTTCTGTAGAACACCAACAACAATCACAACTGCTACTTCCACCATTCTAACGTTGTACCCAACGTTTAACAATGTACTGCCGGCCAGTAGCTCATACATACATACCCTCAATCTAATCGAGAACTCAGATATCTGCACACGAAGACATTTCTACAAACACTCTGTTAGCCGATTATCTGCGCTAAAAGTTCGACCACTTCTACCTTTCGAAACGTCTGGCTACTCATATCTCTCGCAGCAAGATGTGTTTGAATTCTTGCGTTTCGATGCACAGTCGCTGCCCCAACAACCACTCATATATAGTAACAGTATGTCAGGCTTTCAACAGCACAAACTGCCCTAGTGGTGTAATGGGTGAGCCTTTTGCATTGGGCAATGGCTACTTCGACCTATCAGAAGAGGAATGTGCGCAGTGTAAAGCCGAATATGACGATGGAGCTGGGATTGTTACGGGACCGCGGAGAGATAAGTATGATCCCACGAAAGGCGAGAGAGCATTATCCAGAAAGATTGCGAATGAGCATGGGCTCAGGGGTAAGTGGATCTCGGAAGATGAAAAGAAAAGATTCATCGAAACACATACGTTTCATGCGCTAGAACAATATGCAAGAAGGGTAGCTTCCCTAGGATATGGTAGGATGCCACACAGAACCGCGGAGGAATATAAAGAAATCCTAGACAAGACCAAGTATGATATGTGGGGTAGGACCCTCCCTCCAGGGTTCGAGTTTGAAGAGCGGGGAGTGGGTAAGGGCAAGGGCAAGGGCAAGGGCAAAGGCAAGAAACCTCCAGCCACTCAAGCAAATCCTCCTACAGATGATCCTCCAAATCCCCCTACAAACCCAACTTTAGATTACATTACAAAAAGTTCCACAAATCCAGTTTTTCGAAACCTAAATGAATCCCAAGGGCGGCAAGTCGACATACATTTCCGGCAGAACAAAAAAAAGATCAAGGCGAACGCTTCAAAGAAGGCCCATGTATGGCGGTCCAAGAAGGATGTGGATGAACTTTCCCACATCTGGGCAGAAGAGTATGCAGTCGATTACACAAGAAAGCTCCTCAATGCTGGAGGCGGCAGAGTGCCACAGCCAACGTGGGACGAGAAAGATAAGTGCCAAGAGAGGATATTCAAAAGGTTTGGATCGGCTAGGCTGCCTGACAATTTCAGCCCCGATGACGGGTATGAAGGATTCAGAAAGGGCAGTCGGGCGGGAAAAGTTTATCTAGCTAGCCGGCGATCCGTGGCACCTATTCAATCTCCTCGGGCCGGTCGCGAGTTAGATAACCCTTCTTCACAGCAGCATGAGAATCGGGTTCAACCCTCCGCTCCCCAGGGTGGAAGAGCAGTTGAACATAGCCCAAGACATGGAACCCAAGCGCAGCAGCCCCATATTGAAGACAATCAATTTGGTTGGCAGCCCGATTCGGGTGACCCATTGTATCATAATCCCTCCACACCTTCTGATACAAGCAGCCAAGTTCGTAATCCGTTGAGGGCTGGTTCCCGTGACCCTCAGGGTCCAGGGGCACCCCCATTTAGCGGTCGAACGGGATTAACTCCATTTAGTGGGAATAGTGATGACGCTTCAGGGGAATCTGATCCTGAGCACCCTAGAATTCGCCAGCCATCACTCGCAACTGGGGGAGGCTTACCAAATATCATAGGCCAATCCCCTCTCCGCGGCGGTGTAGACACCCGTAGTCGTGCCGCGTCGAACGCAGGCTCTCTGGGGTCCTCTGGAAATAGGATGCACACACACGAGCCGTCAGTGTCACCGCCAGCTGTTGCACGTCAAATCCATTCTGAGAGAAGCAACTCCCCATTCGATAAAGGACCATCGCCGATGCTCACGCCCAATGCACAACACATGGAGTACGAGATCGCGAGGCATGCAGCGGAGAGAGGCGAACCATACCAAGATCAGAAAAGCTGGATGGAATCGCAAATGCGTCTATTGGGTAGTCCCTCAGATCTGGGTCATACTACGGGAGGAACAGCGCCCTTGGCCCCCCAAAATTTAGCAGCCGGCCAAGTGCATTCGCGACCGTCTACTAGTGAGAGCAATCAATCGTTCGGCGGAGGAGCTCTCGCGTCGCGGACGAACACCCCTGCCCCTGGCGCAACTCGACAGCCCAGCGGGTCAACGTCGAAACCACAGGCAAAGAAAAGCAAAAATGTTACGCACGCTGCAGGTAGTCCTGGTCAGGGCTTCGTAGGCTCCCCGCCCAGTGCGGCATTCGGATCACCGCCGCCCTTACGTCGTCGCGAGAATTTCAACCTCTCCCTACGACAAAGTGCGTCTCCAGCGGCATCAACTCCTGCAGTCACTACGCCTCTTCATCGTCAGGGAACTCCGCGTGTCGAACACGCAAGAGCGACTACTACACCAGGACCCACCAGCGCACCGCGTGATACTACACCACATCATGATCCAGCGGCATCAACTCCTGCAGTCACTACGCCTCCTATTCGTCAGGGAACTCCGCGTGTCCAACAGGCAAGGCCAACTACCCCATCAGGACCCACCAGCGCACCGCGTGATACTACACCACATCGTAATCCAGCGCCTCATACTGTGGCTCCTGTCACGGGTGCTGGAAGGGGTCAGGGCACCCGTGGCGCGCCTCATGGTTCCGGCAATCAGGGTCCAGCCAAGAAGTCCACCGGTAGGGGGAAGTAAGCAGGCAGACAAGGGCATGTCACAAGATATATAGTAGATAGCATCGGAGATGGTATGAGGGGATTGCTGACGGTGTTGTATTTTCTTTGCGTGGGCGTTGTCTCTGGCGTAATGTTTTGGGATTTGATTGCTTCTCTGTTTACGGAACGATGGTTTACGGACGGACAAGGCCGTCCGTCCTCTTTTCTTTGCTCATTGCGGTCGGTATATCGGATAGGCTTTCTGGAAAGGCCCTGTTTATCAGTGCGTGTTTATAGCGCGGGTGTTTCGGTATCGGGTCGGTGGTTTGCGATGGTTGTGAGTGCGGGTCTTTCTGTAGCGAGTGTGTTTATAATATCGGAGGGTTAACACTGGGACTTGAGAATGCGGACGTGTACATAGCGAGACGAAAATATGAAAATACAAAAAAACGATACAAGGGTGTTCATGCGCTGGAACTGATGTGGCGACGCTGGCGCCGAGCGCATGGATGGTGGGTGAAGAGTAGAAGGAAAAGCGGCCCGCGCAAAGACAAGCGATACGCAATATTAAACTAGTATGTTGGAAACGATACCACCGAGCAGTACGATCCACGCAACGGCGAACAACACACGCGATGATGAAGGAAGGAGCACCACGATGGTGGTCGGAGACGTGACGCGTCGATACCACACTAGCAGCTTACGTCATCAACCTCGGTGGTTCCACCATGAGGTCACAACCTCGTTCCGCAACCTCATGCCACACCCTCATCCCTCATCGCACAGCCCTATTCCATAACGAATGACAGAGTGCACCTTTGACTCAGACTGGGGCCTAGTCATGGCTAGACCTCATTACGCGACCCCATTCCACGGGCACGTTCCTCGTTCCACAACGACGGACAGAGTGCGCCTTTGACTCAATATGCGACCTGGTCATGGCTACACCTCAGTCCGCAACCATGATGCCGATCATCATCATCGGCACGCATACCCAACGCGGACACCTCCACCACCACACCCAGCGCCAACCCATACATTCGCGTCTTGTTTCGTAGACATGACGCGTCTGTCTCCCATTTTTGAGACACGATGACAGCGTCATGCAGATGATGTCGTGCGTGTTTAATGATGAGGAAGAGAATACACGAGCGCGCAGAAACATGTATAGTTTCTCCGTGGAATTTGGAACGAAGGCATCACTTTGTGAGCTAGTGGTTTCGGTCACTCGCAGCTGCGAGATGATATAGAAGGTAGAGAACGCGTGAAAGATGACGGGTTTTATACTCGAACACCGCACCCGACACTCTCGTCGTAATTTTCTTCGCTGTCGAGTTTTGATAAGGCGCAGACGAGACGCGCAGGACATGTGCATTTTCATTGTAGGCTTTTGATATCGGAAGTACTGCTCCAGGTTCACAGACGCACACATGAGTCTTAACGCGCTTTGTTTTAGTGCCACCATGACTACTGTTCGAGTTGATTTTGATGTAACCTTGGAAGAGTTGGAAGGCAGGGCGAGACACGCCATAATTTGGAGTGCACTAATTTTTGGGCCCAGACATAGGACCTTTCTCATCCTACTTTGGTAAAAGACGGGAAGAAGAGCGTGCGATAACAAACTTCCCACAATCTCGATCGAAGATTTATACCCTCCTGCAACACTAGTCTCGACCGTGGAGCCAGCCCAGACGGCGGAGCGCACATCATCATTTCGTAGTGCGTTTTGGAAAAAGGTTTGCATGAGCGTGTGGGCAAGTCCGCACAACATTTTAGGGCTGCGGACGGATCTCAGACACCGACATATTCGAGGTGCTCGATTGATTTTGATTAAAGAAGGAAGGGAAGACAGCGCTCAACATGCCGGGTCTGTATCACAGTTTTGCTCGACCAGTCCAGCGAACCATGGCTTATACGCTTTAGTATTTTGATTTTCCTGCAATCCAGGGAAAGAAGGATGTAAGATGACAAGACCAGTCGCAAAATCGTCGTAGATATAGGGAGGAGAGAACCAGGCGAGGTCATTGGAGCTTTGATCTCTATTTTGGGTTTTAGAACATCCACAATATTTTCATGACTTTTTTGTGTGTTTCCGACAACATACAGCCATCTCTCGTCTCTTTTTGGTTGCCGGCGTCGGAAATGTTAAGAGGAAGAGATCCTTGTTTCGCACATGGCGGAGGCTTGCGGAATTTTGTGAAGAGGAAGAAGACCGAGGGACGGACATGTCATAACCATGTCGTCTTTTGGACGAAGCGCCATGTATCCTTCATCGGCGTCTTTGAGAGTGCCCGGTGGGCATGCGTGTAATAGAGAAGAAGGTACGATGCCGAGGGGGGATTTAAATATGTGTCCACGGGTGGTAGTGTCACGTGCATGATCTTCTCGACGGGACGGCGAGGATGACTGACCATGTTCGAAAGTCAAAAGAGCAGAGACCCGAAACAGCATGCGCAGTCCAGCAATGTGCATTGAAGATAAAAAGAGTTGACCAAGACAAGGTATTTTTCGAAGTCAACATATTGCATGCCTCAGCCGCTGCATAATTTGACGCTAAAAAAAATTCATGTTTCCCATTCCCGCTCGCAAAACCGAACTTTTGAGAAGATGAAAATGATAAGCAAAAAATGAAAAAGCCAATCGCTCAAGTCATGTCCACGCAGCCGCCTTCCCTGGCTCCAGAACTCATGGGTATATCGCAACGCCTTTTGTTGTGGCCACCAGTTCCGTGAACTGATCGCAGACAATCCCTCAGAACTCCGAAAGCAAGATCCACACCCATCGCCCGAATAGCATGCAGACATCATCCCGCGTTCAGCGCAGTTATGCCAGAAGCCTAGCCATCGCTTCACGCCCTTCTCCAATAGCTCGTCAAGCGGGTTTTCAAGGCTCGCCGCCGTGCGCGGCATATACGCCATGCTCATTCCGACACCCCACAGCTAAAGCTTCAACGGCTTCCTGTAGAACGGGCCGCGGTAGTTCTCAAGCCCGCCCTCGCAGTCCAGTCCCAGGAACGGGGACCCATAGTCATTTTTCAGAAACCGCCTGTCCTTGGCATTAATATGAACTCCCTCTTTCATCGCCGTCTCAGATAGCCGGCCGTTCACACATGCAATATCCAACTTCTGCGGGCCCAGCTTCTTCAGTATGTTAACGTAGATTTCCTTGACGCGGAGGACTTCTTCGCGCTGACGACAATACTTGAAGCCGTAATCGCGCTGGAGACATGCAGGCGGTTCGTCATCGGTGGGGTCTTGAATGAATTGCCGTAGACGCCAGACGGTGGAGCGCTTGTTTGGTGGGATTGAGAGGAAGGCCTTGAGATAGGGGAATAGGCCGCGGAAATGGCTGTATTCGTACTGATCGAAGAGTTTGACGATGGAGTTCATTTCCAAGGCAGTCTGCAATTCGCGGAATGCGGCTTCAGGATCTTGGGCTTCCTTTAGTAGTGCAACGTATAGGCCTACAAGTCGTTTTTCTTGCTCCTCGTCCCTAGCGGTCACGAAGCCAAATGCGTACCATGCGGTTGTATCTGTCGCAAGTAGCCTCTTCCTCAGTATGGTGCCAATCAATTGCGCTGTCTCTTGTTTGGATGCGGGCTGCAGGGAATGAAGAGGGAGATTCCGATCTTGTTGGTTCAGGTAAGGCTGCACCGCGGTCATCAGCGGACCGAGGCTGGTGACAGCTGGCTGAGGAGGAGGAGAAGGAAGAGGAAGATACGGAAGAGTGGGAATTGCACGTGGCGTTTTAGTCGCTGTCGCTTCGTACTGCTTTATTCGCTTCGACTTCTCCTTCTGAGGTGGTGAGGACGGCTTAGTGGTGTTTGGTGGCGTCGGAATCGCCAGAGGAGTTGCGAACGAGACGTTCTTTACCGGCGAGTGAGGCCTTAAGTGGAAGTTGACGTTCCTGAATGTCTGGGAAGATCTAGCAGCCCGAACCAGGGTGCTATATACACGTTCGGGAAACCCTAGGGTGCATATGAGATCGAACAGCTTGTCGGCGAAGTGACTCTTCTCAAGGATGTATCTCATTCGATCCCGTAGGTTGAGAAGTACCCTCGTCATCGTTGATGCGAACTGAACCAGCTGATTTAATTCCTTCATTGAGCCATCGAACGCATGGACGTGTTGAGATAGCCTGATAATCTTGTCACCAAGCTCTCGATCCAATATGGAGCCTTTTTTGTCTATATCGTCGATGCCGAACATCCTCGTTACGAGTTCGTCGAAGGTATTTCGGTTCTCGTCGAAACTCTTCTGTATACTTTGTATGACTTGTTCGACTCTGTTGTAGTTGTGTATGAGGATGATATCCCATAGTTCCGAGCATGCGCGATCGAGTGTCGACCCTAGAAACGTTAGCGACGAACGCTTGTAGTCAGGCGTAGCATACCAGAAGAATGAGTTGCAACAGCGGCCAGCCCATCTTCGAGCTCGCGCACAAATTTGCGTAGTGCTTCATCGAGCGCAATGTCTGGCCGGGCCGACTGTTTGTCTCTCGCTAAGAAGATATCCATAGCGTTGACGTTGGGCGCCTCGCGTATGTTCGCTGCGGTGCCTAGCATCTTCGATAGGCGCCTCAAAAAGCGGTCCTTGAGGCTAAGAGATATACCCAAACCCTTAGTTGGTACGACGCCGGTCGAGTCGTCGATGAGATCTTCCTCGACGAAGATGCCATAGGGACTTTCTTCGCAAGGTGCATTCCCCGTCGGCGCGTTTCCCGGTTGCTGCTGTTGCAAAGCCATGTTACCGGGTTATTGGATACGCTATTGTTGGAGTGAGACGTAGGTCCGAGATAAGGTGAGTTATCGTTCGGAGTATAGGTCAAGTGTTTGGAGGGGCGCCGTCTTAGTAATGACTTATACCGCCAGTCAGTACACACCACTATCGAGATGAAGCAAGAATGAAAGACTCACCGCTTTCTCGCGCAGCCTCGTCGAGCGCACGACTATGCCGTGGTCGCTATCGCTCTCGTTCGAGAATACGTTTCCGCTCAATTGTGGCTGACTTGCCGAGTGATAGATAAATCGTGAGGAGGGTTACTCCGTAAGGTTTATCGCAAAGAGGTGGGCAATGACAGTTGCGTTTCAGTAGGATCCAAGTGTGGTGCAGGAGATACGGAGATCCAGGCTGAGACGTTGATATAGACGACGACGGCGGTGACTGAGGCGGCCGCCTTTACCTTTACCTTGCGTTGTCGACGCGAAGTATGACGTAATGTGCTCGCAATGTATTGAGGAGAGCATAGCAAGAGGCAAAAGGTAAGAGAGCGGTATGTCTCGGGGCTAATCTGGACCAATCTGGCGCGTTTGGATCCGGAAGGAGCAGGAGCGAACGGCAAGAACCAAGATGACGGAACGACGATACGGTGTGAGGAAGGAGCGCATGAGCAAGTTCTACATGAATGAGCTCTCATGTGCTTCTTACATTGAACACAAGAAAAACAGAAAAGACGCTGCAAGCGATGCTAATCCAACAACAACCAAGCCCGCGCCTATATATGCAACTACCACTTCTCCTCCCCCCAATCTCCACCTCTCACCACCATCCCATCTACCCCCCAAACCCAAACACCTCCGCCGTACTCAACATACTCATCCTAGTCCCCCACAGCGCAATAACAATCAACACCACATCCACAACCAACAAAACCACCGCACCCACCATGAACCTAGGACAAAAAATCCTATAAAGCATAAGATGCCTCCTCAGATGCCCCGCCCACATCGTCGTCGCAAGATTAACAGTCGCATAAAACAAAACATGCGTAGCCACCGCCTTCGTAACCACACTGAGCAGGCCCTTCTTCTGAGGCTTCACCTTCCAAAGCACACACGCCGGAACCGCGATGGCGCAAAGGAT
>Ga0265797_10007195_pt1 | contig 15357 bp, 15 predicted proteins | sample P2T30metagenome_FD_192433 | JGI IMG/M metagenome (GOLD analysis project Ga0265797, IMG submission 192433) | Plant litter microbial communities from East Loma Ridge, Irvine, California - P2 T30 | ecosystem: Environmental > Terrestrial > Plant litter > Unclassified | place: USA: California... | reverse complement strand
TGGCGAAGGGACCAGTGAGGTTGGTGTCGATGTACGCTTTCCACTCATCAATGGTCGAGAGGTCCTCCATGGTCTTGCCATCCTTCCACTGCGGAGACGCGATTCCGCCGTTATTGATCAACACATCGATGCGGTCGTTGAAGAACTTGGCCGCCTCTTTGACTTTGGCACGGATGTCTTCGACGTCGCGAAGGTCGCAGATAGCCGAACCAAGCCTACCATCGGCGTAGTACTGCTTGAGGTGGACCTTGGTTGTGTGCTCAAGCTCCTCCTCATCGATGTCGAAGATGTAGGCGTGGTGGCCAGCTTCGAGCATCATCCGAGTCAATGCTCGACCGATGCCTCGTGCACCACCTGAAATGATGATGTTCTTGTATAGCGCGGGTGCTGGTGCTTGGCCTGCCATCTTGAAGGTCTTGAAATGTGGAGTTGGTATTGTTTGGTATGGAGACGTGTTCGCGGGGTGTGAACTTCGCGTAGGTGTTGTTTGTTTAAGTACGTTGCTCTGACGTCACGCCTCAACACATCGTTTATCGCCACGACGTGTGCTGCACGAGATCTTGAAATCGGAAATCTTTACGAGGATCTCATTTTTGCGGGTCTTACCCTTAGTCAAAGTTCTAGGCCAAGGACTTACATTGTGTTGTGTTGTACAGTTCTTAAGGGAAGACAATTTATATTCCAAATGTAGGACAACTAGAGTACAACTTAACCATAAACCAGACCTTTTGAGTACGATGATCAAAAGCGTTCCGCAGGAGAAGTGATATGATGCTACCAATACTTGATACTATCACATTCTCGTGAAATCTGGGGCCACTTTGGCTAACCATACATCCAGTGAAGAGAGGCTTAGTATTTTGAGCGTACGGCCACCTCACACAAGTAAGAACCTGACCAGATGTGTAGACTGCACTATGATAGGCCAAATTAGATAGAAGGTAGATAGAAAGATCCGGCGTGAACGTAGACGCTAGGATGTTCAGTGTTTTCCGTGCAGGAGACGCGGCATGATGAATGAAGCAGAGCCAGCTCTATGATAACATTTCTGGTGCAGCCGCCCCTTCCCGATCTGTCAACACAGTCGGGGAGGTGAAAGTGAGTGATGAGGGTAGCTCCTTCCTCAGTCCAACGATACCGCCTGGGAATGAGCCCACGTGGCAGAAGGTCGCTACCGTCTTATTCAAACCAAGACTCAACATGGCACTCACCATAATTAATTTCTCACTCCTACACACCCTGCCAACTCAACGCACATCACCACCACGCATACCTCTACAACATGTTTCGCACCTCGACAGCCGCCGACCCCCAGTGCGTCCACACCATGGTCGCTGAAGACGTTCTCAAGTTTATGGTTGGCCTCATGGTTTACGTCTGGTTCGCGATGGATGCCTTCTTCAACATGACCAGCGAGAACAAGTTCCCAGCGGTGTTGGCGTGGCTAGTGCTCATTCCGGTACGTACGCTGAAGATAAAATTCGTATCCGATCTAACACATTTCAGATCAGTCTGTTTCTCCTTACAAACATCGTCGTTGTACACGTAGACGCGATCTCCAGGAAATACAAACTCAGCAATGACGCCGTCACCGGGCTCCAATACATACTCGGTTGCATCTACGTACCGGTATTTCTGTCAATATGTGCGGCGATACGATTTGCAATCCCGAAAGGCCACCTACTGGTCTGGTCTTCCTTCTTTCTGCTACCGGTAAGTCCTCGTGGTAGAGCCTGTATCGACAATTCTAACTCTTCGTAGGTCTGTGGCATGCTCTTTGCCCTCGCCATCGACGCTAGGGCCAGGGGATGGTAGGTGGAATATCCCTGCCTGTGGATTCGGTTGAGGAAGGGGCGACTTCAAACGAAACGCGCAAACTTTTGAAAGACGAGGAGGCGGGGAACGGAAAGCAAGAGATCAGAGACGATGGATAGAATCAATCATGTCACCATATTACACCTGAGTGAACGTAAAAATCGCATCCATAGATCTTTTATCAAAACACGACAACCAAATCCCTCCTGACGCCTGTGAACACCGAGTTCCGTCAAAGTACAGGTATATGACCACATGCATGCAATCGTTTGAAATCAGAAAAGCGCCGTCAGCCCATTGTAGCTCAACATTCCGTCTATTGCGAACGCTGGTAAACACCGACAACCATGGCGTGGTCACGCTCGAAGGGCTCAAGGGTGAGCTGCTCCTTGGGCTTGATGCCCATCTCTCGTAGCTTGTTGACTTCCTGTGCGAAGACGGCCTCGGGGGCAGCGGTGGAGTCGATACAGTTGGCCTTGATGGAGATGACGATACCACCTCCAACCTTGAGGAAGAGTCCGGCGTTGAGACCGACGATACGGGCTTGATCGGGCTGGGCAACGTCGGCGAAAATGCAGTCGACCATGCCGACGAGCATGCGGTACTTGAGAGGGTGACGGGCTACGAATTGTTAGCGAATATCGGAAAGATGGAACGCGAAATACATACCATCCTCAACGATGGGGATGACGTTGGTGCGGTGGGTAGCCATGTTGATCAGATCACGGCCGGAGCGGTGCGAGAACTCAACAGCGAAGACGGTTCCCTCAGGTCCGACGATATCGGCAACGTGGGAGACTGATGTTCCGGAAGCGGCACCGAGGTACAGAACCTTGGAGCCAGGGCCCATGTAGATGTTGTCGACACCACCCAAGATACCAGCGGCCAACTTGGAGCGGAAGGGGTTCCAGACACGGTACTCTGTGCTGGAGGGGGCTTCGGTCTCGCCGTCCTTGGGCGCGGTGCTGGCACCAACGCTGATACGCTTCTCGCCGTAGACGGACTCGCCGGGGGTCAAGTTCTTGGTAACGAGGAGATCCTCCTTTCCGCGAGCGACGAAGACACCGGCGTGACGATGGCTAGAGAAGTGGTTAGTAGCTGTCTTGCGCGCTTTTGAGCTGGCTGGACTTACGGCTCAACAATGACCTTGGCTCCTCCACGCGCTCCTCCACGGGCACCTCCTCGGGGCGCACCACGGCCTCTTGGGGCTCCGCGACCACGAGGAGCACCACCACGGCCGCCACGGTCACCGCCGCCGCGACCTCCGCCGAAGCCACCACGTCCACCCCTGGGGGTGAAGCCACCGCGACCGCCACGGTCACCACCAAATCCACCACGTCCGCCGCCGCCACGACCGCCTCTGTGAGAAGTTAGAACTGCGCTGCAGATAAATGTTCGTATATGAGTACGGAGAAGCTCGTAGTTCCTGAGTCGTTCTGAAAACAGCTCAGAAAGAACAAGCTTCTCCGTAGCGTGGAGCGCGCATGCTGAGCGAGCAGACGTCAAGATTTGTAGTGTCTGCAATCACATCTTGCTCAACATGCCGCGGTTCGCGCATTGTCCATATTGCGATGAGATTTCGAGGCTCGCGGAAGTCGTACCTGGGAGTGAAAGCCATTGCTGAAAGTTGTCGGGATAGTTCGAGCAGGTTATGGGATGCGAAAGCTACTGCGCGAGGTTAGTCTTGAGATGGCAGAGTGCAAATATCAGCCCAAGTACCTCTGGGTGCTCTGTTCCACTATATGCGCGTTGACTGTGCGCGTTGAAGTGGCTGTGGGTACGGTATGTCGCGGTAGATGCGATGGGTGCAGCTTTGAAGTTCGCAGAGCTACATTTTTTCAAAAGTAGCGCCAAATCTGCGCAGCCAATCACGTGCGGGGGGCGCAAGCGGCCCGCTATAATGCCGTGGGCGCGACTTTGGCTTTTTTCGGTTGGGTCTGCGACTTAGTCATCAAGGCCACTTTCGCTCGAGAAGTCGTCGAAATTACCTACCACGTCGGCAGTCCACTACTAACAACAGCACAACTCGACAAAATGGTATGTTGCCCGTCGCGATATACTGTCGGACCTTGCACGCACGAACATGGAATTAATTCTTGCAGGTTCGCTACGGTGCCTCCTCCATTGACGGCGCAAAGTCTGCTCGCGCCCGCGGCAGCTACCTCCGCGTATCCTTCAAGAACACCCGCGAGACCGCCCAGGCTGTCAACGGCTGGAAGCTCGACCGCGCCCTTACCTACCTCGGAAATGTCCTGGAGCACAAGGAGGCTATCCCCATGAGGCGGTACGCCGGCAGCACTGGACGCACTGCTCAGGGTGAGTAGCCCTTCCCACGATTCGCACAATGCGCAGATGGAACTTGGCACGGGAGGACGAGCTATCGGGTGTTGGAGATGGATTCATGTTGGCAATTGCAGGAACACGGGCTGACTTCCGCAGGCAAGGCTTTCGGTGTCTCCAAGGCCCGCTGGCCCGTCAAGTCCGCTGAGATCCTCATCGGTCTCCTCAAGAACGCCGAGGCCAACGCCGACACCAAGGGTCTTGACACCAGCAACCTGATCATCAAGCACATCCAGGTCAACCAGGCCCCCAAGCAGCGAAGGCGCACTTACCGTGCTCACGGACGTGTATGTACACACCGGCCCACAGTCGCACTCCCCTCTAACATACCTAGATCAACCCGTACATGAGCAACCCCTCCCACATCGAGCTCATCCTCACCGAGGCCGCCGAAGTTGTCCAGAAGTCCAACCAGACCCTTGAGCGCCGTATGAACTCCAGGCAGCGTGGCCGTGCCGTCCGCAAGGCCATCACTGCTTCTGAGGAGTAGAGGAAGCAGGGGAAGTCGATGTTCAGGCGAAGAAAACGGTCAAGGCATGGGCACGGTTTGGGAGTCAATGAGCGATGAATATTCAGGGTCTTTCCACACTCGTCATGTATTCATGATATGGCACTTCGATTTCTGCGGTGTCTGGTCCGTAAAAATAAATAGGGCCAAGGCCTGTTCCCAAATGTTCAAAGCCGAGACTTCCAAGTCGCAAGTTCACGATGTTCGCCAGTGTATTTCATTCCTCTACGATGACAGGACGCTGGATGACTCTAGCGGTACATCCCTCCCAAGGTCCGGCCGCAGTCATCGACATGCTATTCCTTATAATGGAGCCGGTCTTTTCCGCGTGCTTAGAACGAGCTCTGAAGGAATGCGCTGCTTGTTTACATTTTCGTAAATACGACCAAGAATTTCAGGAATGTTACTAGAGTGAATTTGCGGTACGACGTACAGGAAAATGGGCTGCTTTGACCAACTATGAACGCATGTCTGAATTGACCTCCACATGCATCGATAGACCCTGAGATTCCAAGATTTCCCGTCGTGTGCCTGGGGCTGACTGCAGGCTGCGCTAGTCGCAATGGGCATTAGCGTACTAGGGAACTTTGGCAGCTCAAACCCAGAATACCAGCTAAGCAAGGCCCAACGGCCAGCTAAGCATGCATGCCGCTAATATCTGAGATGAGGCTGGCTGCAAATCCCACATCATTTCCTTCGAGTCAGTTGCGGTCAGATACGATCTCTTGCCTTGCTGCAATTGCTCCGAGCCAACTTTCCCACGATCGATGACGCAGGCCCAGCAAGCCCAGGCATGGGCATGTACCTCGCCACAAAATGTGTCGAAAGATAAGTAGTCATGTATAGACTAGGATCTATCCGCTGTCAAACGTCCTTTTCCACAGATCTCTTTCTTTACTGGTGACGGCAGTCGTTCTTACGTGCGTCGCTGCATACCGGTCTTCACCTCGCACCTACTACACAACCATGGCTCGGCTACACCAATCCACTCGCCACAGGCGGCAAACCCCATACCTTGCCTCTCTCTACGCACTCTTTGCTACCGCCGCCTACGCGCAGGACTCAAAACGCGGTTTCGCATTCATTGGCGACTCACACGTACCGGACAATCGGCTACTTACTTCCGACAACTCACCACTGGCATGGTACTACAACTGGTCACCATACCCGAACAGCGACCTCATTCCCGCGGACAGCCTAGAGTTCGTGCCTATGATTCACGGCATAGACGCCACGGAAGACGATAACACCGAACGCGTGATTGCAAGCTTGCCCCAAAGTAGCAAGCACCTTCTCTCCTTCAACGAACCAGACGGCACCGAGGGAAGCGGCGGTAGCAGTATCAAGCCTGAAGATGCTGCGAAGGCATATATCGACTTCGTTGTTCCATTCCGGAATGGCGACAAAGGTGGCAGGAACTGGTTGATCAGTCATCCCAGTACAACGGGTAGTCCAAACGGTCTTGACTGGTTACGGAAATTCAATGAGTCTTGCTACGATATTGACTCCGAAAACGGCTGTCCGGCGGATTTCGTTGCTGTACATTGGTATGGCGCTTTTGATGGTCTGGCAGGCTGGTTAGGTACCCTGGATGAATTCTACAACACGAATTCGACAAGGGATCAGCCGTTGAAGCTTTGGATTACCGAGATGGCGCTCCCACAGCAGGACGAGGAGAACACGGTGGGCATGATGAATCGCACACTGCCATATCTCGATCAGCTGGACTACGTTGAACGATACTCGTGGTTCGGTGCTTTCAGGACAGATGATGCCAACGAGTGGACGGGCGATGGCGTCGCGCTGTTTGATGATGATGGCGGTCTGACCCAGCTTGGTGCTCTGTACCTGGGTAATGGATTTGAGGAGGGACAGAAGGGTGAAGGCGCTGAAGAGGACGCGGCGAGTGGGCTGAGGGTCAGTGCCGGTCTGATGGCTGCATTGTCGTTGTGCGCGGCCGCGTTTACGATGCTTTGAACGATGTGTATGATGCATTCTTTTTTACTGTAGATACCTTAGCGAATCGTATATATCAGCGATAACATGTAGTAATGATTTTAACTCAAATGTTTTCTTGATGCTGTGTTGCGCGCCTTCTAGCGCGGCTACTAAATATCCGGTCGGATCCGGCAAAGTTCACGAAACCATCCCCTCCATCCAGCTGCATACCCTGACGATAACTCCATCACCCAGCGCACATACTGCAATAATGCGGATGCAACTGCGGAGCTCGAGGAATATTTTAGGGTAGTAAGAGGAATTCGCGAAGGAGTACTGAACTGCTGCAGACAGATTGCCGAAAGAAACGTATGTCGCGTCGCGATGTGCCTCTTACCACGTTTCACGCCAAGCCATTGTAGATCTGTCGAAACGAGCCAAACACTTCATGTCAACCACTCAAACACCAAGTACTTCGATGCGAACCCACAAAATTAAGGGTCTTTGGTCCGGGAGCTATGATCCGATTCGCTCCTCTTGCTGCAACACCCGAGACACAATAGCCTGGAGAACCATCTGCTCACCACCTCAAACAAAGTATTGACCAAGCTTTCTCAAACGCGAGATAAGCTTTTCTTGACTACGGCGCTTACATGATTCAACCGCGACTAAGACGTTCAGTGGTCTATTTCTGTGCCGGCACATGTTGTTTCCTTTGTCGCCTGCATAGCCTCACCCTGTTTGAGCCTTGGCGGTTATTCCGTCCTGATGCGCAGGAGATCCATATCGGACACGAATATTGCCGAACACATGTGGCGCGACGTGAACTGCTTTAGTTGGCTATCCACATCAAAGAAGTTCGAGGTGCAGCGCGAATGTCAGATGGGAATAGTGGGACAGGGTGGGAGGCTAAGTCAAGGAAGAGCTGCATCCGTTGACCTGAGCACCCAGAGACGATACGAGGGGACGGTTGATGTATAACAACAAACATGTGCCTTGGGCTCCAGAGTATCACCTCAAATCCCCTATTTCGTTTCCAGTATTCTGTCTGATATACATCTTCCTCCCCTGCATCGATCACCCAACTCTCATTCATTCATCCAACCACCACACAACATGCGCTTCTCAATAATACCGACCGCAGGCCTCCTAATTACCTTGGCATCCGCAGCACCACTCACAAAGCGCGACCTCTCCCCATTCCCACTAGTAAACGGCTTCCCAAACCCCTCCCAAGAAGCCGTCCTCCAAATCCAAAAAGACGGCCACGGCACTCTACCCAACGGGCCCCCACCACCAACACTCAGCCCCGATGGCACCACAAACCTCAAACTCATCGCACTCAACGAACTCTTCGAAGTAGCATTCTTTACCGAACTGATGAGTAACGTAACGAACAAACTCCCCGGCTACGACCTCGGCGACCGCCAAGGCTACATAATCGAATCCCTAAAAGCCATCGTGAATCAAGAGGAAATGCACGTCCTCAACGCCAACGACGCGTTGAAACACTTCAACACCGCCCCCATCGAAGGTTGCAAATACAATTTCCCCGTCGTCGACTACGAAGGTGCCATCGCTCTCGCAGCAACGTTTACAGACCTCGTCCTCGGCACTTTACAAGAAGTCTCCGAACTCTTCGCTCGCTCCCAAGATTTCGGTCTGGTACACGCAGTAGCATCCGTAATAGGAAACGAAGGCTCGCAAGAAGGTTTCTTCCGCGCGGAGCAAAAAAAGCGGCCAAGCGCCCAGCCTTTCCTCACATCCTCATCCCGCGATTTCGCCTTCACCGCTATCCAAGAATTCGTCGTCGAAGGCAGTTGTCCGAATATCAACACCATCCCGCTTAAGCGCTTCAAGCCTCTGGCGGTCGAAACAAAAGATATCAAGGCTGAAACCCAAGATATCAAGTTCTCGTTCTCGATGAAGGACGCGGGTATGTTTGAGATTGATATGCTCAAGTTGGTTTGGATTAATGGGCAGAATGTGCCGGTTGTCAAGGCGCTGCGGAATGTGGAGATGAAAGATGATAGGGTTATGTTTGAGGCGGAGTTTCCGTTTGATGAGTTTGTTATGGAGGGGTTGACGATTGCGGCGGTGACGATGGGTGAGGATTCTTTTGAGGGGGCGGGAGGGGTTGCGGAGAAGACGGTGTTTGGGCCGGGGATTATTGAGCTGGATTGAGGGTGGTGAGGTGTTTAGTGTGCATAGCGATGGTGTTGGTTTTACGGCAAGGATAGTGGTTCTGGTGTGTAGATAATTATAATGTCTTATATCTCTACCCATGCCCGTCTTGACCCTTAACGCTCATGTGTGAATCTCATCTGAACTTGCGATGACCCAAATCGCCCAGACTTCCTTTTACAACTCGCTCATAGGCTTCGCCAGCAAAGTCCTAAAATCAACCGTTTCCCTGAAACTCTTCAAAAACTCTCTCATCGTGCTCGGCAGCTTCGGTTTGTGCCAAGTCCGCATGATACTCATTATGTATTCCTCGTCAGGGATCCGATTTCTATTCAAATAGAACAGCGAATTGCCTAGCGGCATCCAAATAGCCATGATACCCGTCACACCGAACTGCTCTTGGAGGAAGTAGTCGACTGACTTCATAATCATCCGGGCAAACGGTCGAGGATGCGGGCGATCAGGGTGCGAAAGTGAGGTATCGGTGTAAAGATTGATGCCGCTTGCGACATCGAGAGTGGAGTATAGGAAGAGGGCTGTCAACCAGTAGCGTACTGTGACACAGGCAATGTCTATGCTGGGAAAGGTGATTGGCGTTGCGTTGCTAACAATCTCGGGTGTGTAGATAGCGTTCGCTTCTGCATTGACCCAGGCTTCGAGCTCGAAATGCAGTGTCCAGCATTTTGCTATGGTGTATACTTGCAACCCCTCTCTTTCTTGCTCGCTCAGACTTTCGAATTGTAGCTTGTCTATAGCGCCCAAAAGCTCGGGTATACCGCAGAGGATGTCGATAAGAACATCGTCGGATGATTTGGTTCGCCCTTTCCAAGGTATCGTCTTCCACTCTTCCTCGTTGAGTATGGTTGGCTTCCTGCCGCGGATGGCAGGACCAAGTAGCCGGTATCTTGCATTAGTGAAGAGCCTATGCGCTGCATCGTTTTCCGCGAAGATCTCGGGGCCACGACTGACTATCATAGCTAGCTCACCTTCACAGTGACTGAGCCAGCTTTTCGCTTGGTTGGTCGTATTCGGTTCCGCGCCAAACAGCATATCGAAGAGAGCCATGACTCGCGGTACAACAAGTAATGATTCGCTACTCGCTCGAACGGGGTTGTGTAAAGCCACGGCTGTTTCCTTGAGCGCTTTCCCATACAGTGTTCTTCCTTGCCGCGTGAGGGCTTCGTTATCCGAAGTTACCCCAAGCTGTGTTATGCCAACTGCCAGAGCAGCCATCTGTAATGCTTCATCGCGCGTGCTAAGCAGGGGTAGCAAGCTAACAAACTCCTTTGCGTCGGTATTGGTGGTGTGGATTACGCCCTGAGGGTTGTACATATTCAGGAAAGTCGCAATAGTCTTCTCGCTGTAAGCGGATCTCGCGAGCGCATCGGGCAGCATGATTGGTATCGACATGGAACATGGTTTCTGTGTTCCTGGAGTCGATACAGGGTTGAATTGCATTATCTGCATGCCTTGCCGAGGTGGCTGTCCGGGAGACTTCTCAGGCGTCGCATGGCGTCCTAATTTTGGTGCAGAACGGGTAGGTCCGCTTCCTTTTTGGTAGATGAAGATGCGGTCCGAGTCGTAGCCTCCGCATGCTATCCCGCGTTCTTTGCATTGACCGCACTCAGGCTGGACTAGATCGCACTAAAACACATCAGCTTCACGTCTTGGGTGTTGCTCGTAGGCGCTCGCACTTACGCCCTTCTTTCTTTTTCGGCACGTCACGCAGCCTTTGGAGCGTCCTGGAACTCCCACCATCTCGTAAAGTTAGAGTTGGCGCATGCACGATGGATTTCGTCCGCTGTCACTCCTGTTCAGCGCAGAATGTTCCCTATATGGACATACATCGTCTGCCTGCTAGCGTAACGGTAAAGAAGCGCAGTCTCGTAGGGCTGTGAAGCGCCTGTAGTAGCTGTAGGGCTAGCTATTGATTGGTGCGCATTTGTCTATGACGACGGTCGAAATGCTTGGGAGGTGGCTTGTATGACTTCCACGTTGTTAAGCATCAGGCGTTCCACTATGTCATCTCAATCAACCAATGATGGTTCCTCGCGCCTTACCCCTTTCGGCTGATTCTGCGACAACTCGCGCTGCTGCAGAGGGGCCCCAGCTTTCACCGCAGATAGCTCGGTGTAGATCGAAGTAGCCATGCGATATCTTGATTACCATTGCGATCGCATCGAAGCCTTAACAATCGGTCAAGGGGACTCTCCTGTCGCATGGGGAACCCTTTGCGGGGTTAATGCGCGCTGGGTACCTTCCGCTGACAAAACGTCTTCTCCTGCATACCAGCGCGAAATGTTCTCAATACGGCATGGTGATCGTCTTCAAAGTGTGTGGTCAACTGGTATAACATGAAGCCAACTCTCTCTCTCGAAGATGGCATACAACCAGCAACCATCATCACCTCGACTACTTTCAATCAGCTACTACCTCAAGCACTAAAACTCAATCGTCTCCATCAACTACACTACAATTACCTACCAAACCACACTCCTCTCCAAGATTTCGGCATCAACCATCACAATGGTCGCCTCAGCCCCCACCCCCAACTTCTTCACCAAACGCATAATCCACCCCCTCGGCTTCACAAAAACCTACAACTTCTGGCTCTACTTCATTTTCGGCGGCGCACTCGTCGGCTTCGCCCTAGCCCGCGTCTCCTACCTCGACTTCTCGCGCAACTTCTGCCCCTCCTCAGGCCCCAGCTCCAGCGGCAACGGCGCCGCACCAGGAGAATGCTACTACTACCTCAACTTCAGCCAGTACAAAATCGGAATCTTGTTGCATCTCGCTGGCGTGCTACCGGCTAGTCTGCTCGCTGTGCTGCAATTCACGCCGTTTATTCGAAAGAGGTGGATTATCGTTCATCGAATTGGCGGGTACGCTGCACTCCTGCTGTACATCGTCGGTCTCGTTGGCGCACTGATGATTGCGCGACATGCATTCGGCGGCGGGCTCGATGTACAGGCTTGGGTTGGACTCGCTGGACTGGCATCGCTGGGCTGCTTCATCGTCAGCTACATCAACGTCAAGAGACTCCAGATTGAGCAGCACAGAGCATGGATGCTTCGGGGCTGGTTCTACGCCGGTAGCATCATCACAACTCGACTCATTATGATCATCGCCGCGCAGGTCATCGCTAAGCAAAACTACCACGTCGTCTGGTCCTGCGCAAAGCTCGCTGCAACAGTTGCCGGCAACGTGGATCTAGCGTCTTCGTACCCTGCCTGCGCGGCCTTTGTCAACGGCACGGATCCTGAGGCTGTCTCCAGCATCGCAGCGACGTTTGCGGTTGGCGGTCCGGAGAACACTGGGGCTGCACTGAATGCGGCGTTCGGTATGGCACTGTGGGTGTCGTTTGCGCTGCACGCTTTTGGTGTCGAGGTCTACTTGCAGCTTACGCCCAAGGAAGCACAGAGGTTGAGGCAGATCAGTTATCAGAGGCAGTTGGAGGCGGGAATGCGCAATCCGGGCTCTGCGGGTCTTACGGCGGATCGGCTGGGGGATGCGGAGAAGTGGGTTCCGGCGGAGACCAAGGAAGAGACCAAGGAAGACGGCGCAAGCATGGCGAGGACTGAGTCGAGTGACTCTAGCGCTGATTTCCGTGTATTTTAGCATAGCGTATAGCGTTTTCTTTCTCAATTAGAGTGATGTTTTGGGAGCGAGGCGTTGGAAAAGTCATTTATGTAGAACATTAGTTTATAATCCAGTGTCATTCAAAACTTCGTCCGCAACTTCTTTGACGATATCGATAATTCATCAGTCATCATGTCTAGCGATCCAACAACACCAGCCGGTCAGACCGCTCACCAAGGCAGCTGAAGAGGAGTAGACAGCTTGCTCTTCGGCCCCAACACTGGTTCAGCAGTACCAATATCACTACATCCTCTGTTAGCTCACTTCATACACCTCAGAGCAACGACAACTCACCCAGGTCCCCTCGGCGCCCAATACTGTCCAGTATGACTAATATCAAACAACTTAATCCACTCCACCAGGCTCTCCGCAGCAACATCCGGCTCAACAGCCCCTCCTTCATCCCAGAACTTATCAAAGCCCACATTACGAGTCATTTCCGTCCGCATGAAGCCCGGATGAACAGAGACAACCGCAATGCCCCTATCCCTCAAATCTATGCTCAACAACTTCATGCACATGTTGAGTGCTGCCTTGCTAGCATGGTGACCGTAGTTGCCGCCGCCTTCAGATTCGTGTCGCAGTGTTATACTGCCGCTTTCGGATGAGACGAAGACGATCTTGGAGGCGGAGGAGAGGAGCGTGCTGTTGTAGTTTGCGAGGGCGGTAACGAGGATGGTGGGGCCGATTGCGCAGGTGGTGTACATGCGCTGTTGCGCGGAGAACGAGGGCTCCTCAAGCGATTCTGTCTTAAAGTATCCTGCTGTTATGATGACGATGTCCAGATGTGGTATGTGGTTTGATTCAAGAAAGTGGACGAGATCGCTGCCGACGTGTGGGGATTCGAGATCGACGTTGGGGATGTATGTTATGTTGCTTGCTAGAATGGGTTAGTCCAATAGAGCATCTCCAAGGAGTAGGAATTCGCCTACTGTTCTCTGGAGGCTCTGACGCCCTCGCGGTCGCTAGAACATGGTTGTTCGCGTCTGCTGCGTATTTTTGTACGATGCTCGCACCAAGGCCGCGCGTTGCGCCTACAACGAGTATGGTAGGCATCTTGGTGGTAGGAATGAAAGAACGAATGCTGTGAGATTGTCAATAGGAGTTCAAGAGGTGAAATACAAGGCTCTGGGTGAAGGATCCCGATGACGTAGGTGTGTGTTACCCAGGTGTGAGATTGCGCTAAGATAAGGACGCGTCCCGGGGTCGCGTCTGGGAAGAACGCTCACCTTCCTGCATCTTTCGTCCCAAACTACAATTAAACGCATAGTAAGATTTTTTGGGTTGTTTCAAACCGGGCGTCCTTGGCAAGAAAGTCTGGTCATGAACCTCATCTACCTAGGTATTTCGAAGAGAGAACCATAAACCTGTCAAAATCAAATAACCCAGAAGTCTACATGACCTTAGGGATGTGTTCTCTACGTACCAACCTCAAAAGCCCCCTCGACCAACCCCCAAAATTCCTCAACAATCTCCTTCTGCCCCTCTCCTCCTCTGACCGCCATATACCTCTGTCCCTCAACTTTCGGGTCCCAATTCCCCGGATTTGCGTCCACCATAATGCCGCCCGCCTCTTTCAGAATGACCCATCCGGCACAAACATCCCACGCCCAACACCCAGCCTCCCAGTAAACATCCAATCCACCACTCGCCACACCACAAAGATTGAGCGCCGCTGAACCAAATGACCGCAATCCATGCACCATACCCCCACCATTCTCCTTTGTAGCAGCAAGCTTCTTGAATGTCTCACTTTTAACCTTGAAATCATTCCCACTCCTATCACTCCCCCACTCCACCGCTACCAAACAGCTGCTCAAGCCATCCAACTTCGTCGGCTCGCTCAACGGCAGTCTCGTCGTCTCATTCAAGAATGCACCCTGCCCTTTGATCGCTGAGTACAGCGTTTGTGTAAACGGATTGTACACGATTCCCACCACCGGCTCCCGGTTTGTGGCTAGTCCTAACGAGATGCTGACGTAGGGGTAGCGGTGAACGAAGTTTGTAGTCCCGTCGATGGGGTCGCATATGAAGGTGGGGTCGGCGGAGAGGGTGTCGCCTGGCTTGTATGTCTCTTCGCCCATGAACGCGTAGTCTGGGTATTTCGTGGAAAGGGAGGTGGAGATGAGGGTTTCGACTGCGCGGTCGGTTTCGGTTACTAGGTCGACAGCTGTGGGGTGAGGAGGGTTAGTATGGGAGGTTTTCTGTGGATTGAATCGGGTTCTGGGATGATGAGGTGCTACGTACAGTTCTTCTTTGAGCCTGAGCCTTGTGTTGTGGGTGTTGCGGAGGTGATGCGCGAGCCGGCTTGTTTGGCGATGGTGATCATGAAGTCGTGGACTTCTTTGAGGTTTACGTCGGCCATGCTGATTGTGTTTGTCGTCTTCCTCGACGGCTTTTGTTGTGAGGGGAGAGATTTGAGATTCAGTGTGTTAGTGGAGAATGCTGAAGCTGTGTTGTGTTGTATAGCTTCCAAACGTCAGAGCTACCTGACTGCCCCTCGGTGGGGCAGCAGCGGGATGGTGTATGCAGGGCCCGCCACGTGGGGAAACGGCGGCCTCCAGCGGATGGCATTGCGATGTTTACCCTAATATCATTCCAAACATAGAGAAACTCATACGATGAAGAAACTAAACCAGTTTGCAGTCTACATCAGCATGAAGCCAAAGTAGTATCTGGGTAGTCGTGAAGGGTGAAGGAGAAGAGGACGTATCAAACATCACATCAACATCAAGACGATATATAGCGGCGGCAAAGTTGATGTCTCATTACCACCACCGCTCCAAATCCTCCACAGTAAGTCTTACATTCCAAGCGGTCCGGACCAATCAGTCACCGCATCGGACACGTCTCCACCAGAGAGCGGTGTCCTCCAGCACGATGTCTTCCTAATCCACGCAGCACCAATGCGTCATGAAAATAAATGTCCCCTT
>Ga0265797_10007194_pt1 | contig 15360 bp, 17 predicted proteins | sample P2T30metagenome_FD_192433 | JGI IMG/M metagenome (GOLD analysis project Ga0265797, IMG submission 192433) | Plant litter microbial communities from East Loma Ridge, Irvine, California - P2 T30 | ecosystem: Environmental > Terrestrial > Plant litter > Unclassified | place: USA: California... | reverse complement strand
GATGAATACTCTGTTGTCTATTCTTTACCAAGTACCTGCAACAAGCCACTGGCCCAAGCCTTCGATCACTCATAAGATCCAGATGCCCGCCTGGCAACCTCAAGATCTCTTTCCCCATAGCCTGAGCAATGCCTTCAACCGGAGCAACGCCAACTTCATTCCCCGATTCAATCCTCGCAGCTGGAATAAACTTCTCCTTCAACGCCACCAGACCGTCAACGTCGATATCGGAGGTGGGATACTGCCGGAGCTCGAACTGGAACCAAAATTGAGTGTTTGCTCAGATCTCGTGCGAGTGGCCGGGGTTCATCAACGACCGCATCAGCGCTCCTTCTTCGTTAACAGCCAGACCCCCGGTAAAAGCCTCCATCGCAGCAATCGGACCAGCTTTCGTGTAGATGTCGTAAATGTGCCCAACCATTCCCTCGCCCATAGCACGATGTTGCGGCGGCAGTGCGCCGAACGCCGGGGGTTCGTGGCACACGAGCCGGAGCACTCTGGAAGGGTGCTTTAGCAGCAGGTTAAGTGCAACGATGGCACCGGACGAATTGCCAACCACGGTGGCTCCGATGCCAGGGCTAAGGTGTTCGATGAGACTGGCGGCATCGTCTGCGTCGGTACTCAGGCGGCCGGAGTAGTCTTGGGCGCCTGTGATGACGCTGTTGGAGAAGCCGCGACGGTCGTAGTATGCGACTGTGTAGGTTGCGGATAGCTCTTGTGCCCATCGAGTCTTCTAGACAGATCCTCGGCCATCGGCACTTGTGATCAACAGCAACAATGGGCCGGATCCGATCGTTTCGAAGGAGAGATCCACACCGGGGAGTTAAAGAGTCCGCATGTTGTGTTGAGAGAGTAGGTTGACGTGTTGTTGTGAGATCTAGTGTTGCTGGGAGGCTGTCGATGGGAAGTGGCGTTCCTCGTCTGCTCAGTACATATCGTTTATATCTATACATCATGGCTCAACACGGGGAGCAGCCGATTCACGCGGGCGTTCCGGGCTCGAAACTCGGGTCCTCCCCGAAGTCTTTGAAATCAGATTTGATCTCGGGGACGAAACATCAAAGGGAAGCCGTTCGCAGCTGCTACACTCTTGAAGCCTTTCTGATTGTGCACATCTTCGGCCTGTACAAGATGTATACTATTGAGGAAAAGGCTCGAGAGGAAGAGAGCCTGCATGAAGACATCCCGAGTTCCGGGGCGCGCGCCGAACGCTTGAATGCTCCTTGGCACATGAGCTTGAGGACATTGGCAATATGCTTATCCTTCGCCTTCACATCGTATCAAGAATACCAGTCAACATCTCGATGTGCTGTAAATCCGAAGCCAAGATGGATACTAATGGTGGGATAGCAGGCAAAAGTGTTCAACCAGATGGCTGCGAATGCTGTCTATTATTGCGCAGCCGCGCGTACACGCAGATGGAGGGCGCAATTACACTTCGGCCTCTTTTTGAGGGCAACGCGAAGTAAGGTTTCACGGATGTGAGACGACGTCAATGGCTTTCACAGCTCAATCACGACTACAAATGATGCTGAGCCCGCCGATGGATATCATTTCATCGCTGCGCGCAGACCCAAGATTCCGCATACGAGGATAGCCTGGGCACTTTCAGCGAATGCTCGATCGCGATGGCGTGGTATCCGGGTGATGATAATGAACCTGCTGATGCTGTGGACGAGGCCAACGTTGGCCTCATCGCGCCCAAATCAGAGTCTGCGATGCGACATTCGGCAAAACAACGACAATCATGGATCTCGAAGTCTTTCTTGGGCGTTTTGCTCATAGTTTCTAATATGGGCTGGGCTGGTTTTTGTCTAATGCTTTGGCAAAAGCTACATACACCTCACAATCTTGCTCTGGCGAGCCACAATGGCTTTGAGACGGACTTCGGTACTTTTTCCTCCATCATTTGACCAGTGGACGATAGTGCTGAACAAATCACTCCAAACAGTTGCCACAAGCCCTCTGTCGCCAAAACACGCCACAATTAAATTCGACGACCTCCTCCTCTATAACGAAACAAGCCGTGCAGTATATCGACAGATGGATCCCAACCTTCCACTGTACTTTGGCAAACCAGGCCCAGCCATAGATGCTGCATGGGCAGAACTTCTCCAATACGAATATCCCGCCATCACGCTGGAGGAGATAGCCCTCAACCCTTCTCTGTCCTACGACATGAACAAAGACCAGCATCCTGCAACGGGAAAGCACCACTTTGCGCTCGACGTCTTCCACAACTTGCACTGCCTGAATGCTGTGAGGATGGAGCTTGACAAGGACTATTACGGACATCATGACCACGGGCACGTTGGCCGAAGAGCAGAACACGATCACGGACCTGATGCGCTACCACAGCATCAAAGCGCTTGGGAAGCAGCCTCAAGAGACCACATCGATCACTGCATGAACCACATCAGGCAAAGCTTACAGTGTCGCCCCGATCTCAGCCCGGCGGCGATGCATGTGTTCGCCGATTTCGATGGCTCCAAGTATTTCCTGGGAAATGCTGAAAGGCACACATGCTATGACTGGGAGAGTATCATGCGGTGGGCTGCTGCAAGGAATCCAGAGCCAGGGTATACGACTCCCGTGCACTGAAAGTCTTGATTCTTTGTTGCTGAGTGTTTCTCATCCTTACATATCCGTTCCCGAGCCAATGGCCCAACAAGTATTACCCTGACTGTCAGACATCTACCACCTGCATCTCATTTGCCAGCTCTCCCGTGCCCTGTCATATCCATGCCGCATCAACCGTCAGCGTACTCCTCGGATCTTACTGGCACTTACTCTTGTAGCTGGCCTGACTTCGGATCAGACTCTGTTGAGCACTATTGGCTGGTCGGCTCTCATCAACTTCTTTGCACCTACTGGTGCTTTTGTAGGCGCGACGATCATGGATCGCATCGGCCGACGTCAGACTTATGCACTAGGCCGGTCCATTGTGTGCGTATTCGGCTTCGTCATCGGAGGGCCCATGGCCTTTCTCAACTCTAGCGTTGGTTTTCCGGCATTTGTGACACTCTACGGACTCTTCCAGTCATTCCTTTCGCTGGGACCAGGAGACTGCAACTTCTTGGTCAGTAGCGAAAGCTTTCCTACTCCTTTGCGCGGACACTTCCTTGGATTTGCAGCAGTCGGTAAAGACGGAGCTGCAATTGGTACCACAGCATTGAGTGCAGCTCTTGCCAGCTTTGATGATCACCTTAAGAGCCAGCAAGTCATCTTCTTGATCGGTAGTGGGATTTCAGTCATTGGGATTCTATGATTCTGGTTCTGATCCCGAATGTAAGCACGGCTTGTGTCCCGCAAATCCTTATTGATCGTGTATGCTCACCACTGTCTAGCACTCGAGAACCCTCGAGGAAGAAGATGCTCGCTTCAAGGCATACCTGGAAGAAAATGGCTACGACACCGTTGATGGGCGAGATGTAACCGAATGCGCCGAAAAGTTAGTGGGAGATTAGTCTGCGGTAACCAAAGATGAAATAGGATTCTCACACGGTCTCCTTCGTATATCGCGCGTAGGCACGACATTGGTTCTGTATTGCTCAAAGATCGTTTTGTCGCTTAGCATTCAACTCTTCTTAGCCTGATGATTGATACTGACTAGACGCCTTGTTTTGTAGCATCATAGACTTGCACTCAATCTGTAAAATCTTGGTATATGGGACTTGGAAGCTCTGACCAAGGTAGTAGATACGAATGCTCAGTAGCATGATATTTCGAAAGCTTCGCGAAGACACAATCTGTGATTACTGATCGGCCTCTAGACCCTGATGGGTTCAAAGCTGCGAGCTTGTGTGGAGCGATGAACCTCTACAAAACCCTCCGGCACTGAGTACTAGTGCACCACTCAGAGCTCTCCAAACCCTCCGATCATCCTCCAATGGCGGTTCAGGTATACTGTTCATGCAGCGGCCGTACGCCGAAGCTTCAATAAAGCTATGGGATGATCGACAATAGCTGTGGGCGCATTCACAACCATGAATGAACGTGATCAACTGACAAATATGGACGTGATTTGCCGAGGATGTATTCTTCGTCCTGTTTATATGACCATGGACAGCCCGTGTGTTGTGTAGAAGCAAACATCAACCCCTCAGACAGGGGCAGACATCATGGCAGCAGCTCAGTTGAAGGAAGTCCTCGTTATCGGCGGTACTGGTGCTCAAGGGCTACCAGTCGTTCATTGTAAGTGATCCCTCCCTGGTATTTCATCGACACACTTACCAGGCTTGTGCTTACGATTTCGAAAGCTCTCTCAAGTAGACGCCGGTACGCCGCCCGAGTGCTTACCCGCAACATCGCCTCCGAACGCGCCAAGAACATAGCCAAATTGCCTAACGTTACCCTCATTCAGGGCAGCCAAGATAGTCAGGAGGACTTGCACAGGGCTCTTAATGGCGTCTGGGGCGCATGGGTGAACACTGACGGCTTCACTATCGGAGAGAAGAACGAACTTTTCTACGGTATACGAGCGTACGAGATCGCAAGACACGAGAGGGTACAGCACTACGTCTATGCCTCTACCGACTATGCAGTCAAGGACGCCAATTGGAATGAGAAGTATCACTGGGGGCACAATGATGCTAAAGGTAGAGTTGCGGAGTTCATTCTCGCGCAGGGCCAGAAGGGGATGACGAGTTCTATTTTGACGACCGGACCCTACATGAACATGTTGTATGATGGAATGTTCGTGCCTCAAGCACACGCTGATGGCTCATTCGTTTGGGCCAACCCAGCCAGTAAGCACGCCATCTTCCTTCCCAGAAAGCTTACTAACCAGTTTTGTCCACACAGAGGACGGCAAGATCCCGCTCATCGCCCTTGAAGACGTTGGGGTATACTCCCTCTGGATGTTTGACAACATCAAAGATTCCGCTAGCCTCGAGCTCAAAGTAGCTACCGACGAAGTCAGTTTCGCCGATATTGCAGCAACATTCACGCAAGTTACTGGTAAACCCGCTGCACACCAGTTTGTACCATTGGATGTGTACCTCCCTGTGGCCGAGCCTTTCCCTCACGCGCCTGCAAACTGGGCTGCTGGGCCGACGGCACCCAGGGATGAGTCGACCATGACGTGGCGAGCGAATTTCGGTGCGTGGTGGTTGTATTGGGGCGAGGGATTGGCGGAGAAGAGAAACTGGGCATTGCTAGACAAGATCCATCCTCAGCGCATCAAGTCTCTGAGAGACTGGATGGAGAAAAACAATTACGACGGCCAGCCCAAAGCCGTTCTCAAGGGAGTCGAAGATCTGAAGAGATGGGCTCAGGCGCAGGCCCAGGCTAAGGCGGAGACTGACAGAGACGGGCCGACAACGTTTGGCACAACTATATCATAGCACACTTATCAAGTTGTATCTCGAATTGAGCAAACATGATGTAGCAGATGTGTCTTGCCTTGAGATAGTGCTAGGCGTTACGCGCAATAAGCAACGTCCCCCAGCTCTCCGACCCACGGATGATGAACGACATCTACAAGCTGCCGCAGGTTATCCGGGTGCAAAACAACTCTGACGACGTCCGCCAACCACAGTATATGGGTCTCTGGCGATAGTCTATGTTTTGCGTAAAGTGTCTGGAGATCCTTTCTCTTCATGGTCACACGCGGACCTTGCTCTCCAAGGGTAGGGCGCGACTCAAGCGACTCGAGTAGCTGTTCATATGCCCCATCTTCTTTCGAGGCGTAATGACACGGGTGATTTGTGCCAATATACCTGGTACCGCGGAATATCTCGTAGACTTTGTGCCCCGATCCCATCAGCATCCAGTTGCAGAACGCCATGATATTCAAGGCGAATATGTCTCCACGACGTATCAGAGTTGCGGCACCTCGGATGCATCTGGATAAGAGGCTGTCTAGGTATGTACAGAGACAACCACGTACTCCGCGAAGGACGACATTCTCTCTTTGACTGCGCCATGTGTCGCCGCGGAAGTCGACAAGATCGTTGAAAAGGATGAGTGTATCAATGAGATCGAGATATCCATCGCTAGTCATTGTTTCGCCTGTCGCCAACGAAGCGCTGACGATTCCGACCGCTATGCCAAGGTCAACGTGGCGATGGTCGGCAATTGCGTTCATGCGGCTGCCATACACTCCACGAGGTAGTCGTGATACAGCATGGTCTCGCCAGTGCCCAATGACTCTGAACTGGATGACCTGTGCAACCAAAAGATCGAATTGCCAATCAGTTATTCGTCCAGCATACATGCAGAGCTTCAAGAACGAGAAGGCAGCGGCGCCTTCCTTCTGGAGAGACGTCAGAGAGTCCTCGGTCGCTGCATCGCAATAGTCTGCGATCAATATATCATTCCCGGAGTCGGCAATGGCCATCTGTATACCTGGGTCGACAAGGGATGCACCAGTAGCGACCGCAAAGAAGTATTTCGCGTCCGCACTCAAGCGAATGCGCTCGTTTGTGGGAAACAGAGAACGATATGCGGTCTCGTCCAAGTCGACATCGTGATTAGGCTTCCGGTCTGGTGCTCGAACTTTAGGCCACTGCTCACTGCCTTGTTTTTGCCCATGGCATGAGAGCGGACCGGATTCGGTGTCGGCATGACACATGGCGAGCTCGGTCATGGCCAAAGAAAGTCCTTGTTGGGTGAAGAAGGTAGAATTGTTCCATTCATCCTCTTTTTCGTTCACCAAGTCGCCAACGTCAAACATGCGTTCGATGGCTTTACATCCGCAAGACCTGAGTGTGACTCTGTCGTACTCGCTTGATACCGGAATGATGCCTTCGCATTCGCAATCGACTCTAGCATCATAGTTCTCGGACAAGACATTGTACTCATCGCGTGACGGCGGTTTCTTGCCGCCTAAGTGGACCAGTTGAGCCTGCGTTGCTGTCTTGAAACAGGATATGACCACATGCATGAGGTCCATCGATTCAGTGTCGGTTGTGCCTTGTTCTTCTAGCCAAAGGGGGCCTTGTTTGGCGAGGATAGCTAAACATCGCTCGGGTGGTAATGTAGATGGTTCCACAGCGAGCCATGCTTTGCTCCAGGCCTGGTAATGGGCAAGTTTGTTGCTGGAGACTTCTTGGGCAGCCATGGATGATGCAGTGTACTAAGAAATTAGATGGAAGATCCGAACGGTCGGTAACAAAGGTCTATGGTTCAAGGAACCGGGAACCTGGGACCTGGGACGTGAATGGGTATTTAGTGCCAGCTACCAGATGGTGTCATGCATCCTCCAACATTGTGGGCCTCGCCTTATCGCACCGAATGGGTGGCCCACCCCACATCGTTTCTGTGTTAAGTGGTTAGGCATGATGTTCCACCGCTCACTTCGTCGGACCGAGCTGATAACTCCTATGTCATGGACGACTTGGCATGGTGGTCGATGTCTGTGTATGGACACTGCAGAAACAACAAGCCAATGATCCGCGAATGAACGATGGATCTCGGAGGCGCTCCAAGGTCAGAGGCAACACATTATGATTGCATTCGCGTCGCGTCTGCATTAAGAGATCCGTAACGGTAAGCCTAACGGAGTCCGCGAAACTTACCACCTCCAAGCGAAGCTGCGCCGATTCGGTGTGGCAGAAGGCTCTGTATGATATCGCGGCACTCATATGACTGAAGCAGCACTGAGTTTGTCCAGCGATTGGGTATGTAGACGGCCAGTCGAGATCTGAGACATAGAAGCTCCTGCGCGTACTGAAAGAACTGCACAGTTGCTCATACTTGCAGATCTGTGGACGTATGCCGGAGATTACCGGGAGCCGATTAGATCTCGGCAAACGAAATGATCTACATACAGGGTGATCCACCGATCAGGGGCTCCACCAGCAGAGGTATGCATATACCTAATTGGGACTTGTCCAGTTTGCTGCACAAACGAGACAGACTTTACGATGATTCAGTTTTTGGCGCTCGTCACACCGACACCGCCAGTGAATACTTCGAGCCCACGCTGTTGAGAGACAATTGCGATATGTGGGCCCAGATATCAGACGCATGATCAAAGCAGATGCTACACCAAAGGTACTCTTAGTTATCGTGATGCGCGCCGCATCTGGCTGGCTGCACTCGCACTTCGCCATTATTGACTGGCAGCGCTGAGACGATCTGCTGCATTGCTAAAAACAAACCTCCTTTGGTGAACAGCCATGTCAGATCATTTCAAAATTGTCATCGCCGGTGCTGGGCCGGTGGGTTTGATCCTTGCATACGCACTTTCTGCGGCGGCAATCAACTTCGTTTGTTTGGACAAGAGATACACGCTGTTCGAGGATGCCGGTGCTAGCCTTGTACTGCTTCCACATACGCTGCGCGTGTTAAGTCAATTTGGTATCTACGATGAGCTTATGGCGATTGGCACCAAAGTTCAGAAGCATACGACGATTGTCGCGAGTACCAATGAGCACTGGGAAAGCTCTGGCTTGTCAGATGTGATGGAGGAAAGGTATGTGCTTCACGTGGTTAGCTCCCTAGCTATTGCTGTCGCTCGCAGCCGTTGACGTTTGACACAGTCATGGGATGCCTCCCTTAGCCTTCCATCGGGCTCAACTGATTCGGTGTCTCTTTGACGGGCTACCTCAACAAGCAAAATCCAAGGTCCTCACCGCGAAGCAAGTCATTAACATCGAGAACTCCGACAATGGTGTTGTTGCCAGCTGTAGCGATGGCACTTCGTACGATGGCTCAATAGTGATCGGTGCAGATGGCGTACACAGCCTTACTCGAAGAATCATGCATCGCATTACGACTTCCAACTTCCCTGGTCTCGACTGGGATCCCGTACGACCTTTCAAAAGCGAGTACACGTGCCTTTGGTTTACATGTCCTCAAAGGGCGGAGCCAGGACAATACATCGAAACTCAGTCTTCCAATCGCTCTGCCATCATCATGACCGGAAAAGAGAAGGAGTGGGTCATACTATTCGAGAAGCACACTTCGCAGCCTGAGGACAGCCACAGGTACTCACCGGACGAGGTGGAGCAGTTTGCCGCCGGTTTTGCGGAGCTTCCTACCAGCCTCGGCCAAAATCTGGGAGATATGTTCGCACGGAGAATCAGTGCAGGCATGACTGACCTGGACGAGGGCATTGTCAAGCACTGGTACTCTGGTCGCATGGTGCTTGTTGGGGATGCCTGTCACAAGATGACACCCAATGCCGGGATTGGATTCAACAGCGGCGTTCAAGATGTCGTTGTACTTTGCAACAATCTGCGGCAGCTGCTCAACGAGTCTTCAACATCGAATCCCAGTTCTGACGCCGTCGCCAACGCTTTCAAGGAATACCAGTCCGCTCGAGAAACAGCCGCTCGCCAAGATGTATCTTTCTCAATGCATCTCACTCGGGTACAGGCTTGGGCCAGTCTGACCTATTGGCTTCTTGCCTATTGGGTTCTATCCTATGGCTTTGTCAAACGTCTGTTAGCACATTACGTGTGTTCGGGCTACAGCAAAGGGGAGATCATTACCTACATACCTGCAAAGGATCTGTTCTCCGGAAGTGTGCCTTGGCATAACACGATGCCATTGCACAATGGTGATTTATGATTAGCAAAGATGTAGCCTATCCACACAATCGTTGTCGTCTTCATAAGCCGATCTTGCCGCAGAGATAGTCTTTGGAGGATCCGGCTTGTTTGAGCTTTTGGTCGGCCCGTATTCTCATCTATTCACTGTTTCATTCCGCCAAAGTTCTCTATGCAATTGTTATCATTGCCTCATCCGTGAACGCCAACATATTATGTAGCAAGGCCAAAGTTCGATGGTGACTATCATGAAGAATATTCACACTCCCGTTCATGCTATCGCGCAACCGCATACATTGCAGCCAGATGCGTACAGTGACTAACAGAACATACACTTGCTATAAATTCTTCAAATTATGCTTCCTTCGAGACATCAAACTCACAACCTCTTCCACCACTTCCAGCAACCCAGTCCGCAGCAGTCACCAACTGACTCATCATCTCGGTTGCGCAAGCAAGCACCAGAACAATTTAAAGGTAATGCCTTTCTCCCACTTAATACTTCACTTATCATCGCACATACTAACCTTATATATCTTAGCAACAAACAAAGTACGACACGACCGTCTCCGTATCATCAGCACAATGGATTCTTATACGATGGCCATTATGGCAGCTCAGCAACAGGCCATGATGAATCCGATGGGCATGGGAGGCCCAATGATGGAACATCCAGGTATGGGAGATCCCATGGGCGATTCCATGATGCAGCAAGTTATGCAGCGCAAAATGGAGCGCCGCGAACAACGGGCTGCCATGCGCGCTGCCCTTGACCCCATGTCCGCTATGCAGGGCGGTGGCATGGGCGGTGGTGCTGGAGGTGCCGGAATGCCTGGTATGCCCGGTGGAGGCGATCCATATGGCATGATGCAGGGACAGGGCGGCATGGCTGGAGGCATGGGCGGAATGATGGATCCGCGCATGACCGGTGGTATGGGAGGAGGCATGGGAGGCGGAATTGGCGGAGGCATGGCCGGGGTGATGGACCCACGCATGGGAGGCGGCATGGGGGGTGGAATGGGAGGAGGAGATCCCTACGGCATGATGCAGGGCCACGGTGGAATGGCCGGGGGTATGGGTGGAATGGGAGGCGGCGGCTCAGGCTTCGACATGGCCATGGGTATCATTATGGGCGAAGGGTCTCGAGGGAGGCGTTGTCGTCGATGCTGATTTGCAAAGCGATTAAGGCTCTGAAGAATCTCGGACTTGATCCGACCTGATGGCAACGGCTTTGGCCAAAGACGTTCTGCTTGGTTCTGTATTAAATCAACTTTACATTGACGAGAGACACAGTTTCAGTTCTGCGGATAGACTGCATCGTCCCTGTGATCAACCGTAAGGTAATGCAGCACTGCGACGCTCCATGTGACTAGAAGATGTCAGAAAAGCGTTCAATGAGGCGTGCAGAAGGTGGAATTACCATCCAACGTGCAAAGAGTGAAGCACAACCAGCCTTGCTCTTGCCCCCTCCACCGAAACAATAGCCCAAGATTGATCACGGTCGGCAACATGATAGCGACGGCTCCCGCGAGAGACTTGTACACCAAGACCTTCAAAGAGTTGACGCTCGGATGAGTATCGGTGCGTGGAGTGGTCTGTGATGTTGAAGCAGTGAGTTCGATATCGGATTCTGTAGATCGCAGACGTTCATGGAGCTGAGTAACAGTATTATTGGGCTGTATTTTGTCGTGGTCATCAGCGAGGTGTATGCCAATGGCCTTTTGTTGTTCTTGGAACCGTAGGAGCGGCTGGAGTAAGACCACAAATACTGCTGTCAGGGCCACATTGATCATGATGTCGTAGATGATGAGCGGCACCGTGACCTTTGTAGGCACACCGATTCTACACTTGAAATCATCACCGATTTCTGCAAATGGGTATACAAACGCCACGCCTGCGATGGTGCCAAAGCCGAGGACGATGATAGCGACGGAAACCAGCCACACCCAGTCTTGTCGACGCCGCTTGAGCCTGTACCGGACAGCATGTGCCCTTTCTACGAGGAACAGCTGAACCAGTACCTTGCTGCCAACGTAGAAGACCAGGCAGGTATAGATGGCTGCGCGACATGACGGGGGAGTGCTCAGGTCAAGACCAGATTGCAGAATCGCAGCGGTGGCAACGAAGGTAATAGCGAAAGTGTAGAGTAGGAAGACAAGGATCCGAATGAAACTGAGAGATCTCTCATTTTTGCGACCAGTGAAAGTATGGATGCGCGAACCTGAAGACTGTCAGGGTTGCACGATCGGGCGGTTACACACAAGTTCAAGTGGATCTCACCGAGCATTGTGGCGAGGAGCAGCATGCAGAATATCGAGACCACGCTATATGCGATTCTTGGGCCTTTGGGTAGGTCTTGTGGCTGGCCATGATTGGATTCGTTTCTTGGTGTCACGGGCGAAGATTGCCCGGGGACCAGGATGGTGTGCAGGCTTGCAGGCAACCACATTGATGGACCTCAACGATTGTAAGATGTGCCGCATAAGGGCATCTTTGTATTGCTGTCAGCGTGTGCGTGAGCCAGAGGAAGTAAAGACAAGAAAGGAGGCAGGAAAAGACTTTTCGACATGAGACGCATATGTCCTTTACGATATGGCCTGGCCCAGTGACAAGTTCTGTCGCTCTCCTGACAAATATCCCAACTGCATAGCATGAGCAGACCTTCTGAACGCTTCGGACATCCCCGAGCGTACAGTGCGCATACATTTGGAAGCACGAGTACAAACCTCGCCAGCGTGACGCCGTGGTGATCTGATGTTAGCCGCCGAAATTGATAGGGGTTTCGGGAGGCGTTCGTTGTTCGCAGTACAGCTGGAAGGAACTATAATGCAGTCGGTTACCCTTAGACTTCTCTATCAGACCAGCTGGTTCCATTCAATCGTGGTAATGCCATGTTGGTATATCTAGTAGTTGCCCATGTATTGCAGCTCATAAGCCCATTGTGGGCGACACACATCGGTGATGGTGCCGAAAGCGGTGCCTTGCAGGAGTACATGCGCCACCGAACGGTACAAGCAGCCCAGCACACGTACGAAACCCGGTTGGGTCTACACACGCTGTTCATCCGCATAGTGGCTGCATCTGTCGGGGAATGTTTGCTCTCCCAACCTGACTTGACACCCGGGTGGCTGCACGGCTCTTCCCCGAAGTTCATGATTCAAAGGCTTGAGTTATCATCGAAGGAATATATGCTCTGGCCGCGAGCGCTATCTTGTTACCATTTTGCGGCTAGATTCGGGGATGACTTGCTCCACGTTCTGCTTTGAGATCCAGGATGTGTTTTCAAGATTCCAGGCTCGCGTTCGAGGCTGATCACAAGCCGTAAGCCATATCGCGGTGCTTGTGTTAAGCGTACCCATGTCGACTAAGGCTCTTTACTTCAATTTTGGCAGATAAAAAGGTTCACGAGCCGACAGTATGAGTTTTGGGAGAGAGACCACTACTCACTGCAAGGCAGGCTGACGCTTCTCATCGGCTTATCAGCCCTTTCATTCGATCGGGTATGGCCGGCGCTAACGGGTGCACCCGTATAATTCACTCCCCTCAGACCGTGCCTTCCATTTCTACGTGGGTCGCACCTACCTCAACAGGTAAATCGGCAAACATCATGAGAGTTGAAATTGATCGTATCGCACGCGCCGCAAGAGTTCGCAGTCTAATAGAGATGTAGTCACGGATCTAACATTTGTATATACTATGCTCCATGTAACGGCCTGCTTCGCGTTAGGGTTTCGGCGGCTGAGAGCTGTTTAGGGTAAGGTAAGGTGTACCGGCGATACAGCGCATTCACATGTACTGCATCTTGATAATTGAGCTCAACGCTAGTGTCACGAAAGGTTCTGTGTCAACTTCCGCAATCGATGGTGGTCATATGTGCAGTACTTGAAGAATGACCAGTAGCTGCTATTTGTTGTGTGAACGATGGCACAGCCGCCAAGGATCATCAAACACCGCCGCAATGACGACAACGTACAGGGTATAAGCGACCAATCCTGCTTGCCAACACCAACATGGTCACCTAAGGCGGTACTTGCGTGTACACAGTAGAATCTCGGTAAGTCGCGTCAGTCTTCTTTCGCACCATCTCAAACAAGAACACCACCTCTGGATCTGGCGTCTTTTTCCCTCTTCTGCGACCGGAGAGACAGCAACACGAAGATCAGAATGACTCTCCACCGGACTTTTCACGCGCTACTTTGCACCCTGTTGTTTGCGCTCGCAAGCTCTCAAAGCACGATGGTAGTCTCAGTCATCTCGACCACCACCGTTCACGCCACGGCGACCGGTTCGGACGCCTGCAACAACTTCTACGGCGCTTGTGTCGTCTACGGCGGCCAAGGCGAGCCATACACAACCACAGTATACCGCGACACCACCGCTTCTCCAACGGACGTTACCACATCCACAACCATTGTCCAAACTACTACGGTCAGCGATGCCGGAGCTTGCGGCAACTTTGCCGGGTCATGTGTCGTGTATGGAGGCGAGAACGGAGGAGCTGCATACACGACGACTGCAGGCGGGCATCAAGGCGGGCAGGCTAATGGCCAGCGACCACTAGGAAACTCGGATGGATATATTGCACAAGACAAGGGAGGTAGTCCTGCTGTCATCGGGGGTGGGTTGTCGCTAACAACGGGGAGATGGGCTTTTGCGTCAATTCTCGCTGTGGTTATGGTGGCAGTGTGGCTATAACGCAGGCACAAAAGATGCCTTGCCAGAGAAAGTGGTTGATTTGATTTGAAGATACCCAATTGCATGTCCTTACTTGCCTGTCTATTTAACGTTCTTGGTTCCGCATCCTGATGTGTACATGCTACCTACTTGATAGAGGCATACATGTTCGTCATATCAGTCAGAGCGGTTTCAGTGCTGGAGCTATCGTGCGTTGTAGTAATGTTTTATACTACGGCCTCATCAACAACACAGCTTCCTGCGGCATACACCCTTCAAGCTTGACCGTTGCTTACAGCCGCAGGCGTGATAGCGAAGAGCTTATTGAACATGTTCTTCGGATCGTACTTGGCTTTGATCTGCGAGAGCCGGTCGTAATGCTCGCCAAAGATGTCTTTCGACCGCTCGTCGTATTGCTACATCGTTTCGTTAGCCACAACTCCACACTCTACTAAAGGACCAAAAGACTCACATCGTAATTGCCATACAGCAGAACAGCACCCTTGTGACCCCGAACACTCGCACCACCCTCAATGCCCTCACTCGCCGTCTTCCCATGAGCCTCAATATCCTTCTTGAACATGTTGCTCACATCCCTAGCCCACTGCCTGCAAAGCTGATCATTCTCCTCCTTCGACCACGTCGGCATGATCAAACTGTTCAAATGCAGACCGCGATTGGCGAACGACCCATTCTCAAGCTTCGCAACGACACAAGGGTCGTACAACTCCCAAGCAACAAGCGAATCCTTCGCATCCTCGCACGAAGCCGTGAACTCCTCGTACGTAGCCAGAACGCTGTGCACGAACCCCTCGCGCAGCGGCATAACAAACGCCGCGCCTTTCATGCTGCTCCTCATGCCGGTGATAGCTGGGACCTGGGCGTTCACCTTCGGATACGGACCCATGCCCAACGTATCCATGACCGGGCCGATGGCGACGAAATCCTTGTACAACTCGCGTCCAGTCGCCTCGTCAGTATTGCAACTCACCAGAACCAGAATCATCGTCTGCCCTCCCGCAGGTGGCGGTTTGGCCATCGCCATCAAAGTCATCGTCTTCCCATCCGCCTTCGTCCTCGGCCCCTCACCATCACCCCCCTCTTCAATCCCATGCAACTCATTAACCGTTCTAACAAGTTTCCCAACATTCTCCCCCGTCGGCGCACACACCATCATCCCCATAACCCC
>Ga0265797_10007193_pt1 | contig 15360 bp, 13 predicted proteins | sample P2T30metagenome_FD_192433 | JGI IMG/M metagenome (GOLD analysis project Ga0265797, IMG submission 192433) | Plant litter microbial communities from East Loma Ridge, Irvine, California - P2 T30 | ecosystem: Environmental > Terrestrial > Plant litter > Unclassified | place: USA: California... | reverse complement strand
CAAATAATAACAAGCCACAGCCTACTACTCCATCTGCACAATGATTGGATTTAGATGTGGTTAAAAACAGAAAAAGTCAGGCAGGGAAATTCCCGGTAACCTGACTTTTTCTTTTACCAGACATTTTGACTTATGAAGCTGCATATTGAGAAACTGCATAAAATCGCGAATCAGAAATCCAGAAGAATCATTGGACTGATGTCCGGCACTTCGCTTGACGGACTGGATGTAGCACTATGTAATGTAACAGGCAGCGGAATTGATACCCGGCTGGAAGTTGAAAATTTCACCACCGTTCCCTATACAGATCTGTTTCGTGATGAGATCCGTAAAATATTTGCCAAAAGAGAAATCGACTTTCAGCAATTGTGTGTCCTGAATCCGTTTATCGGCATTGAACATGGTAAAATGATTCTGGATTGTCTGGAAAAATGGAATATCAAAGCGGAAGAAATTGACCTGATCGCCAGTCATGGACAAACCGTTTTTCATGCCCCTAAAAAACAGCACGGATTAAACGATTTTCCGAATTCAACTTTACAAATTGGTGACGGAGACCACATTGCCGTACAGACAAAGATTATTACATTCAGCGATTTCCGCCAGAAACACATTGCAGCAGGAGGAGAAGGCGCGCCACTCGCAGTTTACGGGGATTATTTTTTGTTTTCGAAAAGAGGAGAAAACCGAATTCTGCTAAACATGGGAGGAATTGCCAATTTTACCTTACTTCCCGGCGATCTTGATCCTGAATTAATTTTTACAACAGACACCGGACCCGGGAATACATTGATTGACGCGTACATGCGCCGCTTTTTCCGCAAGCCCTATGACGAAAACGGCGAGGTGGCAAACAACGGAGCAGTAAATGACATCCTGTTGGAAGCGTTGAAAAACAAATCTTTTTTTGAAGCACCTTTCCCGAAAACCACCGGTCCGGAAGTTTTCAATTTTGATTATGTTGAAGACGCGATACAAAAATCCAGACTGTCGTCCTTATCACGAAACGATATCATTGCCACCTTAACGCAGCTTAGTGCAGATACGATTGTCGGGGCAATTAAAAAGGTAATTGATACCAGCGAAATATACAGTATCTACGCAAGTGGCGGCGGAGCGCATAATCCGGTGCTAATGAAAGCCATTCAAAAACAGTTACCTGATTATAAGATACAGCTTCTGAATACACTTGGCGTTTCAGGTGACGCCAAGGAGGCCGTTTTATTCGCTGTTCTGGCCAATGAAACCGTTGCAGGAAGCAATATGTCATTCGGATCAAAAGAAGGCGTTCCGGGCATTTCTATGGGGAAAGTATCATTTCCGGAATAAGTCATCAGGATAAATATCTGCTGCATTTATATAACATTCATAACCTACTGATAATTGAACATCAACTTTGTTTGTTTGGGTTATATACTCGCCTGATTTCCACTAGAACAATTTGCTTTTTCCATTTTTTCTAAGCGGCTTTCAACTTGTTCTTGATTCAAGTCCTTCTTTTAAAAAGTCTATTAAATAGGCCCATAATATGGTACTTGACATCAATACTCTACCGGAGTTTATTGGCTTTTTCATCAACGTAGAAAATAAAATCAATATTGTAAGGCCCATTTTCTCCTGCATTGCGTGGAGTATAACCATTATCAGGTATCTCGAAAGTTTGTTTTAGAACTCTTACTGAGAATCCTTCAATTGTTAGTTCTTCCCCTTGTATAAATATTTTATCTCCTACTTCAATATCCCAAGCTGCAATATCATCAGGAGATTTCTCAAGAAATAATTTTTTAATTTCTTCATGGTTGTCAGTAATATAAATGGGTTTCATGACAGCTTCATTCATGATTAGTATTCTGGCTTGTAATTTCATATTTAATAGATTAAATTTAGGATACCACAATTTTTAAATGCGACTATAATACTTGGATGTAGGCCAAAAAATAAAGATTTAACAAAAGTTTAAAAGCCCAATCTTTGAGCATTTTCATCAGCTTCTTTGATTATCTCTTGACGTTTGTTCTCGTCGATGCCTATTCTTTTTAACATCGCTGCAGTTAATTCTTGTTTGAAAGAATTAACCATTCCAGAAGAGTGTTCTAAACCATGAAGGGAAAGACATAAAAATCTTTTATTACCTTCGGACATCTCTTTCAACATAATTATAATGCCCTCAGCAGTATCTTGCTGGTTTTCATTAATTTGAGCGTATTTTTTCAAATCGAATGGAACACCAAGAAGCATAGCTTGGCCTCGTATAAAATTTATTTCTTCAGTTTTAATGGGCATTTGTCCAGCTTTGGTTGCAATAAAATACAACATTAGTACAATAGAAGTTTTTTCTTCTTCTTTAAAATGCTTTCTGAATAGATTATAATTTTCATCGAAGTGTTTGGGAGCATTAGTATCTTTTTTTTCAACAGATCGACGTTTAGCTCTTTTAATCATTTTGATACCAATTGTATTCAAAAAGAGAGGAAGCGGCCAAATCAAAATATAATTCAAATACTTCCTTTGAAGAGCCATTGGTACTTGATCCATTCTATCCCTATTCAACTCTATTGACAGTCTTACAAATCCCACTAAGAGATAAACAATAACCAAAATAATAAGAAAAATCACCATTGATAAGGATTTTAGATAGAGAGTTTAAAACAGAATTAAAGGTAATAAAACCCACGCGAATTAAAAAAGTGCAAACGACCTACTGTGCCCTGAACTGGCCGTAAGCAGAATTAGACCAAAAATGCCTCTAAAAGGCTATATAACCATTTTATTTTAGGTGAGAAAACACAGAACAAGAGGGGAAGCGGTATTTCGGTCAAATTCTTCGTTTTGTATAAGGACAGCTCACTTCTCTCATTTGTATCCGGAAAAATTTTATCAGGCATGTTTCGTCTTGGCGGCATGAAAATAGGTATTATCACATGTAAATGATATCGTACTTTGGAAGATTCTTGACCTGTTCTTTTGAATCTAAGATATCAGTAATTTTTCCTACTAAACGATCAAAGCTAGCTGGCCGATCTTTTTCAACTTTTGAGCAGCAATCGTCATTCACAACTTGTTTATGCTTATTATTATACTGGACTTCCAGGTTATCTGTAAAGCATGGAACAGTGAAATCGTTTCCAGTACACTGAAATTCATTTGGGAAATTCAAATACTCAATACCCTTGGCATAATTATAAATTTCGTTAAGTTCTCTATCTGTCAGGACAACGATAATGGACTTATCATAGTAGTTGTACTTGTGAGTTTGTGAGTCATACTCAAAGGATGTTCTTTTAAGTATGAATTTAAAATCATCTGGATAGTGAGACGGCCTTTTTTTTGAAGTACAACAGCTAACTGTAATCATCGTCACCAATAAGGCCACTAGTATTAAAATCTTCATAAGGGACAAATTAACGATTGAACTGCAATATATAAGAAAATTTAATATCGTCTTATAAGATTTCGTTTCTTGAGACCAGCACTGGCCGTAATCTGACCGCCTTAAACGGCTCAAAAAATGTCTCAGATAGTTATCACATAAATCAAATATTATTATGATAACTTTATTAGTTAGTGAGAAACCAGATTGCTCTTCCATCTTGCTGTGCACCAGGTGAAGCGATTGTTCGTGGTGCTACCGATTTGCCGCGCAAATCCCAAAACGCTTTTTGTACTTTCTCCTAATTTAACCCTTCTTTGTAAAAAAGAATCCGGATTGAGCCCATGCATGATATTATAGTCGTTGGCGGAGGGATCGTTGGCCTGGCCACTGCCCTGCGCATCAAAGAACAAAAACCTTCCCTGAAAATACTTCTTCTTGAAAAAGAAAACGGAGTGGCTAAACACCAGACCGGTCATAACAGCGGCGTAATCCATTCCGGACTTTATTATAAACCCGGCAGTCTAAAAGCGACAAACTGTATCCGAGGCTACGAAATGCTTCTGGATTTCTGTAACCGGGAAGGTGTAGCCTATGACCTGTGCGGAAAAGTGGTCGTTGCAACCAGTGACGAACAGCGACCTTTGCTCAAAAACCTGTTTGACAGGGGAATGCAAAATGGTCTGACGAAGAACAGAATGATTTCTGCCGGGGAAATAAAAGAAATTGAACCGCATGTAAAAGGTGTTGAGGGAATCTGGGTACCATATACCGGAATCATCGACTATAAAGCCGTATCTGAAAAATATGCGGAATGTTTTCAGAAAGCAGGCGGGGAAATCATTTTTGGAGAAAAAGTGATTGATATAAAAAACCGGAATACGCATTCGGAGATCGTTTCAGCAACAGGCAAAGTTTTCGAAACCAGGCTGATCGTCAATTGTGCCGGGCTTTATTCAGACAAAGTTGCGCAGCTAACGCAGCCGGAAAGTATCAGAGTACGTATTATTCCTTTCAGGGGCGAATATTTTAAAATAAAACCGGAGAAACATCATTTGGTAAAAAACCTCATCTATCCTGTTCCTGATCCTAATTTTCCGTTTCTGGGCGTGCATTTTACCCGCATGATAGAAGGTGGTGTTGAAGCAGGCCCAAACGCGGTATTTGCGTTTAAAAGAGAAGGTTATAAAAAGACAGATATCAACTTCCCGGAATTGCTGGAAGCCCTGGCCTGGCCAGGATTCAGGAAAGTAGCTGTAAAATACTGGCAAACCGGTATGGGCGAGTATTACCGTTCTTTTTCAAAAGCCGCTTTTACCAAAGCATTACAGGAGCTTATTCCTGAAATACAATCCGATGACCTTGTTCCCGGTGGGGCAGGCGTGCGTGCACAGGCCTGTGATTATGACGGTGGTTTGCTGGATGATTTTTCCATTATAGAAAATAAAGGCGCAATCAATGTGTGTAATGCGCCTTCCCCGGCGGCAACTTCTTCGCTTTCCATCGGCCAAACTGTTTCAGAAAGGGTATTAGCCAGAATGTAAAGTTCTATATTAATTTTTTTACAATTGGTTACAAAAAAGTGCCTGGCTTCGTAATGAAACCAGGCACTTTTAATTTACTCTTTTAATCCGGAAATCAGAAATTATTTTCTTTCCCCAGTTTACTGTTCTTTTTACCATATCCGAAGTAGATCGCCAAACCGATTGCCAGCCAGATCGCAAGACGATACCAGCTTTCGATTGGAAGTGAATACATCAGATAAAGACAAACCACAATACCCATGATCGGTACAAACGGTACCAGTGGTGTACGGAATGAACGGTGAAGATCTGGTCTTTTAACACGTAACATCCAAACCCCAACACAAACCAGACAGAATGCAAACAGGGTTCCGATACTTACCATATGTCCCAAATCACTTACAGGAACAAGACCAGCAAAAATACTTACAAAGCCCATGAAGAAAAGGTTGGTTTTCCATGGCGTGCTGAACTTTGGATGTACCTGGCTGAAAAATTTAGGAAGCAAACCGTCTTTACTCATTGAATAAAATACGCGGCTCTGACCCAAAAGCATAACCAGCATTACGGATGTATAACCAGCCAGGATCGCGATGATCAAGGCCGTTTGCAGGCTGTCATAACCTGTTTTAGCAAAGGCAGTTGCAGCGGGTTTCGCATCGTTGGCAAATTCGGTATATTTTACCAGACCTGTCATGACGTGAGCAAAGAGAACGTACAAAATAGTACAAACAACCAGAGAACCAAGGATACCGATCGGCATACCTTTTTGTGGATTTTTAGCTTCCTGAGCTGCCGTAGATACAGCATCAAAACCAATGAAGGCAAAAAACACGACTGCCGCACCTGTTGCGATACCAGACCAGCCAAAGTTTTCGTAGTTGCCTGTGTTTTCGGGAATGTACGGAACATAGTTTTGCGGATCGATGTGGCTCCATCCCAAAGCAATAAATATCATTACAACTGCTACTTTCAATACAACCAACAGGTTATTCAAAAAAGCAGATCCTTCTGTACCTCTGATCAAAAGCAGAGAAAGCATACATACAATAAAAATAGCCGGAAGATTAACAATTCCGTTATCGATAATGGTACCGTTGCTCAGCTTAACTACTTCGAAAGGCGAGCAAACCAGCTGTGTAGGAAGATGTATATCAAATTTACTCAGGAATTCAAGTAAGTACCGCGACCAGCTAACAGAAACCGTTGCGGCTCCAAGTGCGTATTCCAGAACAAGGTCCCAACCAATAATCCAGGCTACAAATTCGCCCATGGTTGCATAAGAATAGGTATAGGCGCTTCCGGCGATTGGAATCATGGAAGCAAATTCCGCGTAACATAACCCGGCAAAACCGCAGCCAACTGCTGCCAGAATGAAAGAAATCGTTACCGCAGGACCAGAATGTTCAGCAGCAGCAATTCCGGTTAATGAAAAAAGTCCGGCACCAATAATCGCACCGATGCCCAGTGCAACCAGACTCGCAGATCCTAATGATCTTTTCAGCTGGTTTTCTTCTCCTGTAGATTCTAGTAATAGTTTTTCAATAGGCTTTTTGACCCAAAGTTGATTTGCCATAGAAGCTTTTAAATTGTATTTGGTTAATCAATATTCTATAAAACTAAAATAAAATTTGCACACTATGCAGAAATGCAGAATAAAAAAGGGGAAAGTAAATTACTTTCCCCTTTTTGTCCTCTATTTTATTATGCTTTGATCTTTTTGCCAGGCACAACCGGTTCAACAGCTACTGCAAGCGGCTGTTTCTTTTTCTCACGCTGTAATAAGTCAACCACAATCGGGGCAGCTACAAACAGTGAAGAATAGGTTCCAACGATTACACCAAGAAGCATACAGAAAGTAAATCCGCGTAAAACTTCACCTCCGAAAATCATCAGAACAAGCAATACAAGAATTACAGATATACCTGTTACTGCGGTACGGCTTAGCGTACTGTTCAGGGCGTTGTTAATAACCGTAGGCAGGCTTTCGTTTCTTGACCTGTCATCTGCCAGGTAATCGCGGATACGGTCATAAATTACAACCGTGTCATTCATGGAATAACCGATCATGGTCAGGATTGCACCGATAAACGCCTGATCAATATCCAGTGAGATATAAGGAATCCAGCCATTAAACAACGAGTAAACTGCCAGAATAATGATAACATCATGACCAAGTGATACTACTGCACCATAACTAAAAGCAAGACGTTTGAAACGCAGGAAGATATACGCAAAGTTGGCAATAAGTGCCAGAATAATGGCATAAGCAGCCGATATCATCGTATCATAAGCGATGGTAGGACCTACTTTTGAAGAACTTACAATTTTACCCGGATTGTCTTTCAGCTTGGAAACACCTTCCATAATTTTCGTATCCGCTTTCTGATCCGCATCCGGAGTAGTATCTTCAATCAGGTAGTCTGTCGTGATTTTTACCTGCGATGCACCGCCATAAGTTTTAATCTCAGGGCTAGATCCAAGTGTTCCTTTCATGGCTGCACGCAGCTCATCCGTTTCAACTTCCTTGTCAAAACGTACCACATAGGAGCGACCGCCTTTGAAGTCAATTCCAAGACCAAATCCTTTGAAGATAAATGATCCGATACCGATAACCATAATCGCTGCAGAAACAATGTAGAATTTCCGACGCTGCGATACAAAATCGAATGAATTGTCCTTAAACCAGTTTTTAGTCAGCGTGGAATAAAAAGTAAAGGATTTTCCTTTTTTGATCTGCGCTTCCAGTAACAGGCGGGTAATGAAAATTGCTGTAAACAACGAAGTGATAAGACCGATGATCAGTGTTGTTGCAAATCCTTTTACAAGCCCGGTACCGAAAGTATAAAGGATGATACCCGTTAAAAGTGTCGTTACATTGGAGTCAATAATTGCAGTCAGTGAGTGTTTGAAACCATCTGTCACTGCCTGGCGGAAAGGCTTCCCTTCTTCGATCTCGACTTTGATACCCTCATAGATCAGTACGTTCGCATCCACAGCCATACCGATCGTAAGTACAATACCCGCAATACCCGAAAGTGTAAGGACCGCACCGATAGATGCCATAATACCCAACAGGAAGAAAAGGTTGATCAAAAGAGCCAAATCGGCAATCCAACCTGCCTTGCTGTAATAAGCAAGCATAAATACCAGAACAATAGCTAAACCAACAAGCGAGGAAACAACTCCGTCGCGGATTGCTTCAGCACCCAGTGTAGAACCTACAACTGCTTCTTCAACGATATTTGTAGGAGCCGGCAGTTTACCTGCTTTCAAAACGTTGGACATATCCTTCGTTTCTTCCACTGTAAAGTTACCGGTGATGCTTGAGTTACCATTTGGAATTTCACCCTGAACCGTTGGTGCAGTGTAAACAAGATCATCGATTATAATAGCAACCGGACGGCCTACGCTTCTGGCTGTCAATGTACGCCATTTACGTGCACCTTCTCCGTTCATACGCATGGTTACTTCCGGATGGCCACGGTCATCATAATCATGTGTTGCATCTACAATTACATCACCTTCCATGGCAGCCTGGCCATTGGATTTTTTAATAAAGTACAATGGCAGAATCAACTGATTGTTCGCTCCTTCGGTTCCTTTGCGGTCCCACATAAAAACAAGGTCAGCAGGGAAGAAAGATTTCACTTCCGGACGACGAAGAATTTCACCCGCACGGGCAGTATCTTTCATATAAACACCCAATCCTTGTGGCATTGGAACAAAAAGGTTTGTCAATGCCGCACTTTGTGCTGCCAGAGCAGAAGAATCCGTTTTGGTTGAGTCCGCTCCTTTTTGTTCAAGCTGAGCAGCAAGGCCACCCAATCCATCTTTTTTTGTTGTATCTGCTGCAGTTGCCGCAGTTGGTTTTGCCAGTGCTTTCTGAGCTGCATCTTCTCTTGTAAGGAATTTACCCAGCTGATCAAGTCCCGAAGCTAGTTCATTGGTCAGGTACACTTCTGAAAACTCAAGTTTCGCAGCACCGGACAACAAACGACGCACACGTTCCGGATTATCAACACCCGGAAGTTCAACCAAAATCTGATTTTTACCCGGTAGTCTCTGGATGTTAGGGTTTGTTACACCAAATTTGTCGATACGGGCCTGTGTGATCTGAAATGCTCTTTCGATAGAACCGTCAATCTCCGTATTCAGCATTTTTACAACGTCTGCATCAGAAGAATTACTATTGATTTTATTTCTGTTGGCACTGTTTGCAAATACACTGGCAAGAGGCGTGTTAGGAGCTGCTTCTTTGTAGGCCTTTACAAAAAGGTTAACAAAAGAACTGTTGCTTGCTTTTTTATCCTCACTTGCTTTTTTGATAGCTTGCTGAAATGCTGCACTGCGGGCATTTCCACCAGCCATCCCTTTCAGGATATCTACCGGAGAAACTTCCAGAACTACGTGCATACCACCCTGAAGGTCAAGTCCAAGACTTAGCTCACGTTCCATTACCTCCTGCAGAGTGTGTCCGATGTAGACGTCTTCACGCCACAATGAATCGATATAACGCTGTTTTTTTGAAAAGTCCACCTTACCATCCGCACCGGTAGCATAGGTTTCTGCTTTTCCTTTGATGTTCATCGAAACGAACGTAAAGGAAAGGTAATAAACACTGATCAGGGCAATCACAATGGTTAACCCTAATATTCCATTTTTATTGGTCATTGGTATTATTAATTGATTGGGATTTACAAAATTATAAGATGGCTGAGAGCCATTAAAAACTTAAATATTAAACAGTTAAACAATAAGTCCGGATTTCGCCGGAAAATAATGGTCATCGTGTTTAAAATGAAAGCAGAACCGATTAAAAAAATCAGGGAGCGTTGGTGACTATATACCGGCCAAATATCCGGTTGAAACAGGAGAATAAATAAGCAGGTTCACTGAAAGCAAATTCAAAAACTGCTTTTTCCTGAATAAAACTCCAGACAGGCTGAGGAACAAAGTAGAAGTACTGAAAAAAATCAAACGAGATCGCCGGCGTAATAACGGCGTCCAGAGAAAGAGAACTCACCGTAGCCTGGTTGCCATCAGCTGAGTTGGAATCATCACTTTGCGGTACGCCGTGCATAACAGACTTACTGCTTCCGGAAAATTTGTATTCCTGATCCTTATCAACCGACCACGACCTCACACCTGCTACCATTAAAAGCATGGCAGCCATGAGTAAAGTAATTGTCTGATTTATAAAGCTTCGGCTTTTCACAATAGTATGATCCCGCTATTAAACCGCAAATTTTAAAGTAAAATATCACAATCGCAAATAAAATTTTGCATTATCAGATTTTAGGGATAAATAAACATCGTAAAAGCTACTTAGAAGTATCTTGCAGAAGGTCATAAAATACAAATCCTGCCGGGATTCTGAGAAATCAGTGTCCGGCAGGATTCAATGCTCAATAGTTAACCAATGCTCATTCTTCGGGTCTTGCCTTCTTTGGATCAATTATCGTTTCCAGTTTACTAACTGCCGAGGCACCAAAATAGCCCAGCGCCTTTTCGCCGGCCGGATTTGCATTTACGATATTTGACTTCACATTTGTGATCGGCGTGGCAAACAGCCCGCCATTAGCCGCCTGTTCCCGGACCTGATTTAAAAATGCAAATGCTTCCAGTGTAATACTGTGTAATTCCACACCGATGGAGGCACCTGCTGAATATAACGAATCAGTAGTAATAGCCTGGCGCAGCGGCTGTATAAAAATCAATCCGTCGGAAGGGGCACCTGCATTAAATGCCGCATCATAAACAGTCGAAATAGAGGTTGCCTTATCTACCACCGCTTTGCCGCGAATAACAGGTTTGATCCAGTAGGTATCCCCTTCACCCACAAAATCCCTTGCATAAAAAGATGCAATAAAACCTTCTTTCGGGCCTTTATCCGGATTGAAAGGGAGGGTTTCCTTTTGATAAACGATGGAGTCAACCGCTGGAACCCGTTTAATCTGATTCACAGCCGTATAAACATCAGCCTGGTTTTTAACTTTCAGCGTATAGGTTCGCCCGATATGACCAAGTGTATCTTTCCCGGTACCCGCCCAAACATACTTTCCGTTTCCTGCCAGATCTTTAAATTGGTAAACGGTACCTAAATTATCAGTTACTGTAACCTCGGCCGCCAATACGGGTTTTGGTGTCGTATTACTGAAATAAGAAGCCGACCAGGACAAGGTGATCGTCTGTGCGCCGGGCTGGTTGGTAATCCATCCGTCGACGACAAGCTGTGTTGGCCCGGTTGCCGTTTCAAGATCAATGACATCTTCACAGCTCGTTAACCCTGCAAGAAAAACAAAAAACAGGGAAGCAAAACCAATATTTTTCAGGATGGATATTCTATGTAAATATTTCATTTTCAGGATCTTTTAAAACTTGAAATTATAAGTAATAGCCGGAATAAAATTACCAATCACCGCATAACGGACTGCTTCTGTTTTTAGTGGCGTATCTTCGTTGACCCGTGTATATACAGAGAAAGGATTGCGGCGGTTGTAAACATTATACACGGAGAATACCCACTCCCCGTCACCTGACCCAAACAATTTTCTTTTCGATTTTAGCGTCGCGGCCAGGTCAAGACGGTGATAGGCCGGAATCCTGCTGTTATTTCTTGCTCCGTTGTAATTATTTCCGATAACAAAACCCAGTGCATTGTAGCTGTTCGTAGGGAAAGTAGCCGGCGTACCGGTTGCAATGGTAAAATTGGCAGAAAGAGTCAGTCTCTTTTTCAATTCATAAATGGCGACGGACGTGAAGTTATGCGTCTTGTCGAACCGTGCCGGAAACCAGTCGTTGTTGTTGACCGTTTCTACAAGCCTTTCCGTTCTGGATAGCGTGTAACTCACCCAGCCCGTCAGTTTTCCCTTATTTTTTTTCAGATAAAATTCCGCCCCGTATGCCCTGCCCTTTCCGAAAAGTAAGTCACCGGCAACATACTGGTTAAGCAGCAGGTCTGAACCTGGCACGTAGTCGATCTGGTTATAAAGCCTTTTGTAATAAACCTCAACAGAAGCTTCGTAGGTATTTTCTTTAAAGTTTTTGAACCAACCCAGCGCAACCTGATCCGCTTTTTCGGGAGCAATATTAGCCGAACTCAAAGTCCAGACATCCAACGGAGAGCTGGCGGCAGTGTTGGAAAGTAAATGCAGATATTGCGCAGTACGGTTATAACTTGCTTTCAAAGAAGTAGATGGAGAAACGCCAATGTTTACAGAGAAACGTGGTTCCCAGTTTGCATAGGACTTGATCATATCGTTCCTGCCATATTCCTTGGGAGGAAAAATGGGAAGTTTTCTTTCTCCTTTATTTATTTCAAGATAGTCAAACTCAGTTCCCGGGCCAAGGCTGCGGAAATAGGAATATCTCAGTCCGTACTGAAGCGATATTTTATCAGTCAGCTTTTGCTCGTTTCCGATATACAACGCAGATTCATCCGCATAACGGGGATCCAGGCTGATGTCCGTTCCTTCTCCTTCCGATACCGCGATGGCCTTACCAGGGCGGGAATCATAGCGAATATATTGTCCGCCAAATGTTAGCTGATTATTCGGTGTGAGATAATACGTAAAATCAGGTTTAATGCTGGAACTGATGATCTTTGATTTCCAGTCAAATCTATCTTTGGCCTTATCATCATTTTGATTCTGGCCAAGAGAATAATCATAATTACTGTAAAAAGCTGTCAGGCTCATGAACAGCTTATTGGAAAAAATATGGTTCCAACGTCCGGTAGCCGTAACATTTCCCCACCCAAAGCCGAAATCACCTCCGCCAAAAACATCTTTACCCAAATATCCTGACGCAAAAAACGTATCTTTCTCTCCAAACCGGTAATTAACCTTACCAGTCAGGTCATAAAAATAAAATTTTGAATCACGAAGGTCTTTGTTCAAAAAAGGCTTTGCCAGTACATCAATATAAGACCTTCGCCCGGCAATAATAAAGGATCCTTTTCCTTCTGCAAAAGGCTGCTCATAGGTAAGCCTTGAAAAGATAGTACCTAGTCCACCATTGATTTCGCGTTTTTTTGCATTTCCTTCCTTCATCCTTACATCCAGAATAGAAGAAATCCGGCCGCCATACTGAGCCGGGATACCACCTTTGATAAGCTTTACATCTTTAACCGCATCGGGATTGAAAACGGAGAAAAAGCCGAACAAATGTGAAGAGTTGTAAACCGGCGCTTCATCCAGCAAAACCAGGTTCTGAGAAATATCTCCGCCCCGAACATTAAATCCCGAGGCGCCTTCACCCACGGTTGTAACGCCCGGCAAAAGCTGAATACTTCGCACCAGATCAACCTCTCCGAAAAGGGCAGGCATTTTTCTGATCGTTTTCATTTCCACCTTATTGACAGACATCTCAATGCTTTTCACATTCTCATCCGCTTTTTTGGTAGAAATGGTTACTTCGGCCAGCTCACTGCTTTCGTCACCCATCTCGATGCTTACGGTTTTGTCTGCATCCAGTGTAACTGTTTTAGTTGTTTTCTGATATCCTATATAGGTATAAACCAATGTATAGGAGCCGGCGGGTAAAGTAATCGAGTAAAAGCCATAAGGGTTGGTGACAACACCGGTTTCCGCTTCCCGTACATAAACGGAAACACCGATCAGGCCTTCGCCATTGGATACATCTTTTACAAAACCGCTTACGGTATGCTTGTCCTGGGCATAGGCAGTTACACTGATTAACAGCAGCACCAGACTTGTGCATTTTCTTAATAGTTTATTCATCATGGCTCATTCTTGTGTGGCGTAAATTGAATTTTTTTTATGACGTGACAACCTTACCGGCTCTTACCCTAAATTTTTTCTAATAAAATAAAGTAAGGAGTTACATACAGTACGTAAAAAAATGAAGAAAACGCGTGCTTTGAAACCAATAAATGATGAACTAACAGAAATGGGGAGTGAATGGAAAAAACCTGTAACCAAAAATATTTTTTAGCTTTTTGAATAATTCGATGAATATACATTTACATTACTGTTATCCTGGCAAGTTTCAAGCAGCATAGCTACAGTTGTTTGTAAAACCGGATGTATAAAGTCGGGGGCAATTTCTGCCAGTGGAACCAGCGTAAAACGTCTTTCATGCAGGCGGGGATGAGGAATTGTAAGGCGTGCGGTGTCTGCAATCAAATTCTGAAAAAATAAAATGTCAATATCAATTACGCGCGCCCCCCAACGTTCATAACGGACACGACCTAATTCGTGCTCCATGCCTAAAACCAAACGAAGTATTTCTTCCGGTTCAAGAGCGGTGCTGACTGCAAGTACCTGATTGAGAAACGAAGGCTGATCAAGAACTCCCCAGGGTGCTGTTTCGTAAATGGAAGAAGCCTGAATGATATTCCCGATTTCGTTTTGTATCATTTCTACCGCTGACTGCAAAACCTGCACCCTGTCGCCAAGGTTAGAACCCAGAAGCAAATAAACCGTGTTTTCGGTATTCATAATCGATACAACATTTCAGACATGAAAAAAAGGACTTCCCGATAGAGAGAAGTCCTTTCCAATTAAACTCGTAAATTTCTTAGAACGTAAGCGTTCCTTTATCGTAAGCTTTTTGTATAGTTGCTTCAATACCATTTTTGTTGATGGTACGAAGTGCAGATGTTGCTACTCTGAGCGTAACCCACTCCCCTGTTGAAGGAAGGAAGAAACGTTTCTTTTGCAAATTCGGGAAGAATTTACGTTTTGTTTTATTGTTAGCGTGGGAAACATTATTTCCAACACGAGTTCTTTTACCAGTTATTTGACAAATCTTAGCCATGACCTTACTGTTTTTCCAAATGAGGGTGCAAATATGCGTATTGTTTTTTGTAAACGCAAGTTCTACAAAAATAAATTTATAAAAAACTTCAGATCACCACCTCATGCGGAACCCGACTCCATGAATATTATCTATCCGTATATCAGGATCTTGTGCTAAATATTTCCGCAAACGCGAGATAAAAACATCCAGGCTCCGGCCCATAAAATAGTCGTCGTCACCCCAGATCGCTTTCAGCAGATCATCCCTGCGGATCACCTGATCCGGGCGTTCTGCAAGATATTTAAGTACCTCTGCTTCACGGAAAGTAAGATTTTGTGAACTGCCATTTATTGCCAATGTAAGCTTTTGAAAATCAAATGTATACTTACCTACTGTATTGGCATCAGGCTTTGCAGAAACAGGACTGTCGGACTTGCTTCTGCGTAAAAAAACATCGATCCTGAGTTTGAGTTCTTCGATACTAAAAGGCTTGGTAACATAGTCATCCCCGCCTAGTTTCAGGCCTTTAATTTTATCTTCCTGCAAAGAACGGGCGGTCAAAAACAGGATCGGAACCTGACTATCGGATTTCCTGATATTTTCGGCCAATGTAAACCCGTCCATTTTGGGAAGCATTACATCAAGAACACAAATATCGAAATGTTCTTTGCCAAAAATTTCCAATGCTTCTACCCCATCGTG
>Ga0265797_10007192_pt1 | contig 15361 bp, 22 predicted proteins | sample P2T30metagenome_FD_192433 | JGI IMG/M metagenome (GOLD analysis project Ga0265797, IMG submission 192433) | Plant litter microbial communities from East Loma Ridge, Irvine, California - P2 T30 | ecosystem: Environmental > Terrestrial > Plant litter > Unclassified | place: USA: California... | reverse complement strand
ATCAGGCCAAGAATGAATTGAGGGATCAAGGCGTCAGTGTGGATTAGGGAGATGGGGTATGGCGCATAGCACGGTCATTATCTTGGGATTTGCAAGCTTGGAAAAGCAGAGAGGCCCTAGGATGTGGAGAAGAGAAGGAAATGGGAAGGGGAGATGTAACGAATATAACGAGTAAAAGGATGTAGAGGGAGTCAACCACCTGGATCGTAGTGAATCCGGCTGGATTGATCTAATGCACTTGGTATAACATAGAGATTACATGGTGTTACAAAGATCAAACCCAAAGTCAAACACATCCAGACACCGCCCACAGCCAGAACTCAGCTATCACCATTGTGCAACCAGTAACTGCCTATCCACTCAACAACTCTTGCATCTCCCTACGCATCTTTGCAACCTCCTCTTCATTCTCATCTTCATCCTCCTTCTGTGCCTACCCATCAGTCTCCTACCCCTCTCAACCGATCGAGATGGAGAGAGACGTACAGGTAATTCAGCCCCAACCTTCCCAGCTTGACCCAATTTCCCATCTGTCAACTCGAAGAGGACTTTATCGACTTCTGCATCTGCTTCTTCTTCTAATTCGTCATCCTCCCCTACTGAGTCTAGAGTCTCTTCCATCATTTCCTCCATTATCCCGGACTACTATCAGCTCCTGAAATCATATCGGCAACGGTGAAGGGGAGGGATAGACGTACCTTCATCATTTCCATACTCATTTCCCTCATTGTCGCACTCAATTGTGGTAATTTGACCAATTGATTCGTTACTTTCATAATCTCTGAACTCTTCTGGAACGCTCCAGTGACTTTCACCATTGCTATCATTAACTCATGGTCATGACCCTCGTCACTTGTACGACTCACCAAGCTGGTTCTGCAATTGCATTTGAACACTTCCTACCCTTGCCTTACTACTAACAAGTCTATCCCTCTGTTTATTCGCCCTGACCACTTCTCGAGCTAGCATACGAGCGGATTTGACATCATTCTTCTTTGCCAGTGTCTTTAGCTCGGATCGGGATTTCGCCGTATGTTTCTCGAGCTACCCGTCAGATCCCTTGGTATATTGGTCATAGCAGTTCACCTACATTTACGATCTCTCTGTCTAGTTGACGCTGCTCTGTGCGTAGTTTAGTTTGCCATTCTCGGACCTTCTCTTCCGGTGATGGGCCGTAAATGAATCGATTGATTGATTTCATGGCGGCCGCGCTGGGGCGAATTGTCCCGTGTACTGACGGGTTCTGACACGTTCTTGATAAGTGTGAGGGTGATGCGGACCGGAACGCTCAATGTTAGAATGCAGGTAGCGGTAAAGGAGTACTATAAGTGTTGAGATACATGAGACAGCAGTGCCCAGCTCAGCTACGCAATGGACCTGGGTCGGAGATAGCCTTAATCTCCGCTGATAACCGGATGACGGTACCGCGTTAATTGTTGATGATGAGCAGCGACTGAGTTGAGTTGATTCCCTTCCTCACTTCTGGTAATGTGGCTGCTCAAGGCAGTAGGAGTACATGATCAACATGGTAGGCTACGAATATCCCGAGAAAGGGGTGTCACAAAGCTGATGAGATAGACTTCACATTCGCACTTGAGAGGGGTCGATCATATACGATAGGAAGGGATAAGGCGAGTGATATTCAATTCAACTCGAAACGATTACGGACACTCGAGGGAACACTCGAGATCGGCGATTGGTCTTTGACAGACGTAAGCTTTGTTATCCCCGCTATGCCTATCAAGCTGATGAAAGCCCGACTTGAAGCCTTCGGTCAAATACAGAATTGAGCCCAAAAAGGGCAAAAAGGAAACACCACCGTACAACTGCCTTCTCCTTACCAATGAGGATGAGCTTGGAACAACGAATTTGGATGGATATGAGAAACTTCCGATGGAGGGTGGTGTTCCTACTGGAGCTACAGGGGTGTTTTTGAGTGATGATATCGGACAAGGGGTGTATTATGCCGATGATGCATGGTTCACGTAAGTATCATCTCTGGGTAAATTGGGCGAAAGCTGACGGGCAGATTGATCTGGAAGGATATGTACGTTGTCTGGGATAAAATGAAGGACGAGACGGATGAATTGAGGGAATCATTGAAGAAATACTGTAAGCCACCTCGTTCAATTCCGATTTGACAAATGTGTATCTGACATAGAGGTATCACCTGGACACCCTCCTATGAACCCGATTCGCCCAGAGTTCCAAACTACGTAATCTCATCAACCCTCAAAGCGAATCAGGAATGTAATTACGCAGTATGTAATGCTGTTCGAATCCTCCTACCCACCTTCCTCCGCGACCTAGTTAGGAATTTGAACAATTGCTGGAATACTCGGGCGGATTCTCAGGATAGTTTCAGAATACCGGATGAAGAGAGTGGGGAATACGTTCCGCCATTTGATGCTGGTCTACAGTCATTTCGGGCTAATCCGGAATCGTGGGTCCCGGATGAGAGGAGAAAGACTTTGTTCAGAGGATGGAAGGTATTGGTTTTACGGTCTAAAGCTGTAAGCTAGGTGTCAGAGCTCGAGAGTACTTTGCTTATATACAGCAACCGGGAGAGAAAAGGTACCTCCTGGCAACAGGTGCAATTCTACAAGAGATGGACATTATAACCCAACCTCTGCTCTCCGCGACCGATTTTCAGAACCGAATAAACAACTGGATCAAGGAGGTCGATGAACAGGAAGGAGGTCGGGATAAGGCATTAGTAGGATTCTTTGGTCAAGTCAAGAAAAATGTCACGGATTCAGGCAAAGATTTCCAGAAGATTATAGAAGGGCCTTGTAAGAGGTATGCCGATTCTTTCGCTGTACCAAGTCGCGCGGGTACTGACGATAGGCTTGGGATCGCTGTGGTGCCAGGTAGTATCATCTGGCATGCCATGAAGCTTGGGAGTGTCCAGGCTTATGTCGATGCTAACCCCGATGGTCCGCGGACTGCAGCTGGTAAGCTGACTCTTTCAGAGTCTTCGCATCCAAAGCTGATGATAGCTACCGCTTCGATGCAGAGTCGCCGGACGCAGGTCCCAGAGACTGTAGCTGCAGTGGCGGAAACTCGATCCCTCACTCCGCCTCCTCCCGAATCGACAGCTAAGGTATCCCAGCCTTCACCTACTCAAGGACAGGTCGCTTCGGTAATTGCCGAGACGGAGCCTACGAAGATGGAGCCAAGTACGAACCTGACTCAAGACCCGGAGCCAGGACCGCCTTCTGCCCAACCTCCGTCGACTGCACGCAGAGTAAGCTATCAAGCTCACCCCAACGAGCAGAGCTGACCATCAGACTCTTAAGAGACGAGCTGGTAAACCGATGATCGACCTGTATGTCGAGCCCATCGCTGAGACCGTCGAAGAGCCACAGGGCAGCCTTGGTTCGGAGCCAAAATCGCAGGATATCGCTACTCATCCTCCATCTGCTCAGCCTGCTCCTTCTCAATCCTATATCCCGGAAAGTGTGGTCAGCTTCCATCTGCTTATCGTTGCGGTTCAAGCTGATTAGTAGATGCCATCGCAAACACAATCTGTTGGACGGTCACGCCTCAAACGCCGTGCAGGGACACAACAGCCTATTGTCGATTACACCATCTCTGAGCATTCCATGATGCCTTCAACTCAGGATATGAGACCAGAGGTTAAAGAAGTTTACGATCAAGCAATGTCTTTACGCACCGATCAACCTTCTCTCCCGAAACGAGCTAGACTGGCATCGGTAGATGATACGAGTCGGGAGCAGACACCCGTCGAAAGCCAGACTCAGGATGGTATGGAAGTTGATGGGAATGAGAATGAGGATGAAGGACTTGACTTTGTCGAGAAGACGTTGAAAGATGCTGCGAAAGCCAAGAAAGAAGGGCGACAGGCTAGTCGAATCCTGATGCCTCCTCCTACTACATTACCCTCCAAAACTAGACCAAATAGGACTGGGCGATCACCTTCCGAAGAAACTGAACCTCTCGAACCATCACGTAAAAAGGCCACTTCGCCAATCAAACGATCCACCCAGACTCAAAGAACTCAATCGACAAGATCTATCCCACCTTCCACCCAGGATACTGCATTCTTAACGGCAATAGCCAAGAATGCCAAGTCCAAAAAAGCAGTAGATGAACTAGACAAGGAATTCAATCAATTGAGAATACCTAAACCAGGTGCCAACCCTGGAAGCAACGTTATCAAAGCATCTGCTTGGGATGCGAATCATCCTGATTGGAATCTGGTCAATGAGTTCGATGATGATATGAGAGGGAATTTCATCCAGATTGTAAGAATGGATTTAATGAGGAAAGATGGAGGTAGGAGGGTTGCTGGGTCCATTGATGATGGGAAACCGAATTTCAAGAAATTCAAAAAGGTCTGCTTATTTGTTCAGTGCGATGGAGATGAGCTGATGATATAGAAGGAAGTCGTGAGGAGGGAACCTGTCAAAATGGTACTCGCCGCTCCTTCTACCAATGATGCGGAGATGGGTGAACGTGAGCTGTTATGGTCTTTCATTGGTATCAAGCTGACGATGTAGCATACTGGCCAACTCAACAGTCCAAGGGTAAAGGCAAAGGCAAGACTCAAATATCGCTCACTCAACAAATGGACGAGGATGAAGATGAGGATATGCCACTCCTCCCCAAGAGTCGACGGCGATTACTCTCCCCCGGACATGACGAGGAGATGTCTCCTCCCCCGCCAACTTCTCGAGGCCGTAAAGGAGCTACGCAACAAACTCCAGCTGCTAGTCAAGCACCAGTATCAGCCCCTCCTCGCCGAGCTACGCAGCGGCAATTACGAGAAAATAGCGTTAATTCCGATACTTCCTCTATAGGTACAGGTCGTGGTTCGCGCACAAGTACACGAGCTACGCCCGCTGCTACGCAGAGTAGGAAGAGTAAGGCGGAACCTATCTTGATTGAAGAAAGTGAAGATGAAGTCAATAGAGACTCGGGGCCCGCTAGATCGTCCACTGGTACAGCCAGGGGAAAGAGTACTAGAGCAACGGCGACGGCGAGTGGGATCATAGGGGATGATGAGGCCTCAACCGCGACTGCTACCGCTACCGCCTCCAGGAGCAGAGCCACACAGAGCTCTCTAGGCACAGGTAGAAGGAGATTGGTCGTGGATGACGATGATGATGGGGAATTGGTGAGTCTCGATCACTTCGCCTGACCTGTTGGTGCTGATCATAAGGTGTTCAAGGGAGCTGCTAAGAAGAGGAGACTATAATGGTACGAATATTGACGCCCATTTATGACACGCTACGATGCATATTTCACGATTCTAGCCACTTGAGTGAACCGCTTTCGGGGATTGGTTAGAGATGACATTAGTTGCTGGTAATTCGTGGTCTGACACTTCAAGCTGCGCTGAATTATCTCATATCGTACTACACGCATTTGACATTATCGCATTGGACGTACTACGAACACGGGAGTCCGGGAGAATGACCAGGAAAGAATTCCTCCACTTTCAAGCAGTCCGCAATAGACAAGATCGGATGTTTAGACTTAGGGCCGTCACGAGTCCCTCTTATCATCTCTTGTTCGATGAGGAGAATTGAAATGAGCATAGTGACTGATACTGATCTATAGCGATATGAGTCAGGGAGACGGGGGGAGTTACAAGGAGAGATGAATCCCCAGTCGCAATCGACTTGTGAGAAGTGTGAAGTTGCGGTTGTCAATACGGGCTGCGGGATATGGTCCTATGTACACATTAGCTCTAAATCTGATGTACAGGATGTGTCAAAGAGTGTGATGATCTACAGGTATACAGCACCCCGTCCAAATCCTCATCAACAGCGAAGCGATGGATGCTATGGGGCTATGGTGCAAAATGCTGAGGATTGTCGCCCCAAGATCAACGTCTTCGGAGTTGTGTCCGTACATTCAGGCCAGAACAGTAATACGAGGGTAGGAATTGAGGTTTGAGCACATATGCCGGAAGGCAATGATTCCTGTCGTCCTTGCATGTACGAGCACATTGACAGAGTGGACAGAGTGGGGAAGTGCCACACTGCTATAACGCCGAATCACTTGATTCTGGAAAAGTTAGAAGACTCCAGATACTCCATCCCATATTTTCAGATATATACATTCCCTTACCTCTATACATGTACGTTTCACCGCCAACAACTTATCATGACCAGCACTGACATGTCAGTAATACATCATCTAAAATGGCTCCCAAACTTACTGGATTTGCCGGTACGTCTTGAATCCCTGCTTCACCCCACTTCAATAACCGATCCTAATGTGATAGGCAACTCTCGAGTCCGACGTGTTCTAGCTGCTGCCGCCCTCGCTGGTGTTGAGCTCGACTATGACTCGTCTTTCTCCATGAAGTCTGATTACAAGACTGAGGAGTTCTTGAAGAAGAACCCCGTTGGATACCTTCCTTTCTTGGAGGATGGTGATTTCGCCTTGGCCGAGTCCGCCGCCATTGCCGAGTACGGTAAGTGTTGTTTGCCCTTTGGCCTTTCGTATTCTCTGGACTGGGATTGGAAAAAAAGCGACGAAAAGCAACGAGGGGGGAGAAGAAGTACAGGAGAATCGAGGAGAAAGAACGGACCCATCCCCAACCCCCAATTTTATGATGATACAATAACTTCAGTTATCCCTGTCTTAATGACACTGTGTCGAGGAAACCGCGAGTGGTATCGCAATATCTGATCATTCACACCCCACATCGTTTTCTAGTCGTGTTCAAGCTTTCTTGAATTCAGGCTAACGGATATAGTTACCGAGCTCGGTGCCAACCAGACCATCCTTCCCTCCGACGTCAAGGAGCGAGCATCCGTTCACCAGTGGATGGCTTTCGCCGACCAGGAGATTGTCCTCAAGCACGTCTTCGCCTACCACCTCTTCTCCAACCAAATCCCATACACCAAGCCCGCCTACACTGCCGCTGTTGAGAAGCTCCAGGATCGTCTAGTTGTCCTTGACAAGGTCCTCCTTGACCGAACTTACATTGTCGGAGAGCGAATCACCCTCGCCGATGTCTCCCTCGCAACTGCCCTTTCCAACGCCTTCTCTGGTCACATCCACGCCGCCTTGAGGAAGCAGATCCCCAACGCTGTCCGATACTTCGAGACGTAAGTTCAGGCTCTCCGTATGTGTGCAAAGCTGACCCTTAGCATCATCAACCACCCCAAGCTCGCTGCCATCTTCGACAACGGCAAGCCAACTCTCACCGACGCTGCCCCTACTTACCAGGCACCCCAGAAGGAGAAGAAGGATGAGAAGCCCAAGGAGGCCAAGCCCGCCCAGCCCAAGGCTGAGAAGAAGCCCAAGGCAAAGGAGGTTGAGGAGGATGAGGACCTTGACCTCGCTCCCGCTGAGGTTAAGCAGAAGAACCCCTTGGACGATCTACCTAAATCCGCCTTCAACCTTGAAGAGTGGAAGAGGCAGTACTCCAACTTGGACACCCCTGATGCTTTGAAGTGGTTCTACGAGAAGTACGTTGTCTAGTATTGCGACAACGAGAAATGCTAATATCAGGTTCGACTCTGAGGGTTTCTCCATCTGGCGAATCGATTTCAAGTACAACGACGAGTTGACCCAGGTATTCATGTCTTCCAACCAGGTCGGTGGATTCTTCAACCGATTGGAGGCTTCCCGAAAGTACCTCTTTGGTTCCGTTGGTGTCTGTGGAAAGGCCAACGACTCCATCATCACCGGTTCCCTCATCTGTCGAGGTCAGGACATCAAGCCTGTTGTCGAGGTCGCCCCTGATTGTTCGTCCCTTCCACCGTCATTTTGCCCGCTGTCACTAACAATACAGGGGAGTCTTACGAGTTCAAGCGACTCGACCTTTCCAACGCCGAGGACAAGGCCTTCTTCGAGGGTGCCATGGCTTGGGAGCTCGAGGTTGAGGGCAAGTCTTGGGCTGATGGAAAGAACTTCAAGTAAGCGTCGGCTTAGAAGTAAGGCTTTTGCTTTTGTAGATTCTCTTTATAGGTTATGCCATTATGTTATTTACAGTACACGATCTGCAAAGTGCCACATGGGAATCAAGTATATTTGTGAAAAAGATAACTGATCCCCTTGTTTAAGATGAATGTTTGCGTTTAGTTGATCTGTGGAGCGTGGTACCCACGTTGTTATTACCACGAGGCAATCTTATCTATATCAACAGGGGCTATCAGCAATCAGCGACGACAAGCAGTAAGCAGGCAAGGAGCAAGCCATCAACGGGTCAAACACAACGAAGTAGAGGTAGACTAGACGAAGCGATCAGTACCCTCTACGCAGAATCACATCACCAAACAATCCATATCACCCAATCATAAACAACCTAAACATGTCATTCGACCCCGCACTCGAGCACGAGGGCTTGTCACCTTCGGCCGGCCCTTCCAAGAGCGACATGAACCTCGACTCTCATCTCTCGTCCATGCGTTCTTCAGCACCGGAACTTCAATTTGGTGACGATACTCTAGCATCCGCAGCATCACCTTCTCAGAACCACCACGATACCGCCTCTATCCTTCAGCAAGCTGCTGCAGCTGCCTCCGCCTCTGATTCGGGTCATCATGAGCACGGGCACGCTTTGAACCCTCATTTGGAAGGAATGAAGAATGAAGAGAAAGCACAACCATTTTCTCGATCACCTGAGTTAAGGGTTAGTCACAAGTTGGCTGAAAGGAAGAGACGTAAGGAGATGAGGGATATGTTTGAGGAGTTGAGGGGTATGCTGCCTGTAGAAAGGGGATCCAAGTGGTCTAAATGGGAGATCCTGTCCAAGGGTACGTTTAGCTTTTATCCGCCTGGAGGGACCCGCATGGATTACACGTGTTGACAATCAGGCTTAGACTGGATGGAGAGTCTCAAGAAACAGAATGAAGTCCTCCTTGTCGAGAATGAAAAACTCAAGACTAGGGTGGATGAATTGATCAATCTCCAAGGAGCAGGGTCAGGTGGAAACGGGACTGGACATGGAAACGGAAACAGTAACGGAGATTCAAACGCTGGTTACGGTTTCGGTTCTTACGGATTAATGGGAACTGGAGATGCCGGTGGTCTAGACCCCAACCTTCACGATGAAACAGAAAGGATTGATGGACTAGGGGATGAGAAGAAGAATACACCTCCATTAGACACGGATGCTATTAGAGAGAGTCTTACTCAAGTTGGAGCAAGAGATCAGGATATGCAATAAGCACCGTAGAGTGGTTGTAGGATATGGTTGTCTTCATCATCTTCCGGGCACATGTATAGCGGCGTTATGTGTCAATTATATCACTATTCCCGTTGCGCTATGATCCGAAAATTGGCAAAGAGGTATCACGTACCCTCACAACCAACGGTCAGTCATACTCGGATTAATTCGAGTAAATACCTGATGGATAATAGTTGACCCATGATCCTCGGCGGCGAGGTCCGCTCCCGAGGCTCATGCTATAGAGTAACTTTGGGTTAAGCTACTATAACCTCTATTTCCCCATTCACAACGACTGTATCAGGCCAGTCTCGCTCCTCTTGCCTGTCATCATCGGCGCGGGTCTAACTCGATAATATCGCCTCACTTTCTTTCGAAAATCGTTCAGCCGTCGCTGCACCACAGGGCAAGATGCATTTACTCAATATCACCCTGTCACCACCTACCAACATCTCTCTAGCCGCCGTCGGTTCTTTCTCGGGCACGAAAGGTCAAGAGATCATTGCTGTTAGGGGATCAACCAAATTGGAGATCCTCAAGTTGAATCCTACCACTGGACAGCGTATGTCTATACCAATCTGTAGGAAAGGGGGATGAAGAAGCTGACAGGTAGTTGATACGATATGTTCGAGTGAAGCATTTGGAGTGGTCAGGAATGTCAGCGCATTCAGATTAGCGGGAATGACTAAAGGTCTGTCAGCTACTTTGGTCTATTAGGATGTCTAGCTGATGTACCAGATTACATGTTACTATCATCCGATTCGGGTCGATTATCAATTATTGAATTCGTTACTAGCCCCACACCGCACTTTGAAAGCCTGTTCCAGGAAGTATACGGAAAGACTGGTAGCAGGTACGCTGATAGTTCCATGGCACGGAGAGGTATCTGATGAACAGGCGTATTGTACCTGGACAGTTTTTGGCTGTTGACCCAAAAGGAAGAAGTTGTATGATCGGAGCGTAAGTCTTTATCATCAAACGCAAAGAAGAGACGAGAGCTGACGTATAGTGTTGAAAAGTGAGCTTATCGGATCAAGAAGAAAGATGTACGGCTGGACTAACGGGCAGGACGAAATTGGTTTACGTGCTGAATCGTAATGCTGAAGGCAAACTATTCCCATCATCGCCACTGGAAGCACACAAGAACCACGCTCTCATTACAAATCTTATCGGTGTCGATCAGGTAAGCTGGCATTCGCTCAAATGCGACTCAGCTGACTGGTGATAGGGTTATGACAATCCCCTGTACGCTGCTCTGGAGGTGGATTACAGCGATTCGGATCAGGATCCTACAGGAAAGGCATTTGAACAGACTCAAAAGGTTAGCTATCTTTGCCGTGACCGCTCAGAAAGCTGATAGACAGAACCTGACTTTCTACGAGTTGGATTTGGGTCTGAATCACGTAGTCAGGAAATGGAGTGAACCAACGGATAGAAGAGCAAATCTGCTCGTTCAAGGTGCGTCAGCTCAGCCTCATCTGGAGACCAGGTTGATGATCAGTTCCCGGTGGACAGAATGCCCAGTCTGATCGATTCGACGGTCCCTCGGGTGTCCTCGTTTGTTGTGAGGACCATATTATCTGGAAGCACATGGATGCCGAAGCACATCGAATACCGATTCCTCGACGTCGGAATCCGCTCGCTCAGAGGGGTGAGACGAGTAGAGGGAACATCATCGTCTCAGCCGTCATGCACAAGATCAGGGTGGGTCTCCTCCCTTGGATTGAAGGCGGTTGTATAGACAAAGAGCTGATTAAGTAGGGAGCATTCTTCTTCCTCCTACAGTCTGAGGATGGAGATCTATTCAAGTGCTGGATTGAACATGAGGGAGAAGAGGTCAAGAGCCTAAAGATCAAGTACTTTGATACGGTACCTGTAGCTGCGAGCTTGTGTATCCTGAAGAGCGGTTACCTTTTCGTCGCGAGCGAGTTCAGTGATCAGTAAGCTCGAAAAGCCACTCGATTGGGCATCAGCTGACAAGTAGAAATCTTTACCAATTCCAAGCACTAGGAGACGATGATGGAGAACAAGAGTGGACATCGACAGAATACCCAAATAGGGGTGATAGCGATACGCCCCTCCCATACGCATTCTTCAACCCTCGTCCTTTACAGAATCTCCTACTTGTCGAGACGCTCAATTCGCTGGATCCAATTACAGATGCTAAAGTCGTCAACCTTCTCGGTGCTAACTCGGATACACCACAGATTTACGCTGCTTGTGGAAGGGGATCTAGGAGTACATTTAGGACATTGAAACATGGTTTGGATATCAACCAGCTGGTCGCAAGTCCCTTGCCCGGTGTACCTAATGCCGTATGGACATTAAAGTTGACGGATGATGGTGAGTCAGCTGCGTCTTACGCGATCAAGTGGGCTGACAGATAGACGAGTTTGATTCGTACATCGTCCTTTCGTTCCCTAATGGTACCCTTGTTCTCTCGATTGGTCAGACTATCGAGGAAGTCTCCGATACTGGGTTCCTATCCTCCTCGCCCACCCTCGCCGTCCAACAACTCAGCAATGCAGGTCTCCTACAAATCCACCCATACGGTCTACGTCATATTCGAGCAGCGGACCGAGTTGATGAATGGTCAGTCCCTCCTGGGTGTATGATCACCGCCGCAACGACCAATAAACGACAAGTCGTCATTGCGCTCAGTACGATGGAATTGGTATACTTCGAGCTTGACCCCGAAGGATCGTTGTCCGAATATCAAGATAAGGCCAAATTGCCGTCGAACGCTACTGCTGTCAGTATTGCTGAGGTGCCTGAGGGTAGAAGACGGACACCATTCTTGGCTGTTGGTTGCGATAATCAGACTGTCCATGTCATCTCGCTGGAACCCGAGACCACTCTTCAGACACTGTCGCTACAGGTGAGTTTCGTCTTCTTCATCTATTTTGATCGGAGCTGATTCGTAGGCCCTCACTGCACCCCCATCATCGATTTGTTTGGCCGAGATCTTCGATACCTCAATCGATAAAAATAGACCGACGATGTTCTTGAACATTGGTCTAGTAAACGGTATTCTCCTCCGTACAGTCGTCGACCCCGTTGAAGGATCATTATCCGATACTCGACTCCGATTCCTCGGTGCCAAACCTCCTAAACTCGTCAGGGCAAATGTACATGGTTCACCATCCGTTATGGCTTTCTCGAGCCGAACTTGGTTACTGTACACATACCAGGACATGTTGCAGACTGTTCCTCTTATCTATGATACATTGGAACATGCCTCTTCTTTGACGGCAAGTATGTGTCCAGAGGGATTGATTGGGATCTCCGGAAATACCCTCAGGTTAGTCAGCTCATTCGCCAGAGAATGGTTTAGCTGATTGGTAGAATCTTTACTGTACCCAAGCTAGGGGAGAAGTTGAAGCAGGATTCGATCCCCCTTTCATATACTCCCAGGAAATTCATCTCGCATCCTACCGATACTGTCTTCTACATGATCGAGGCGGATCACCGTACGTACGGTCCTGCCGCTACGCAGAGGATTATTGCCGAGAAGGTCAGTTCAGATTTAGAAGTGAGGACAAGACTGATCAAATAGGAAGCTTCAGGTGCCAAAGTCGATACCTCAATTCTACAGCTCCCTGCTGCTGAATTCGGTCGTCCACGTGCGGCAGAGGGCAATTGGGCATCTCTCGTTCGAGTCCTTGACCCCCTGACGGTGAGTCAGAGATCGTAAAGCGGTGGCTGACAAATAGAATACAACTCTGCAAACCTTCGAGCTTGACGAGAATGAGGCTGCTTTCTCCCTCGCTATTTGCTACTTCGAACGAGGTGGTGGCGAGCCTTTCCTGGTAGTAGGAACTGGAGTCAATACCAAGCTCTTACCGAAATCATGTAAAGAGGGATGGCTTCGTGTGTATGCGATCAAAGAGGGAGGAAGAGTATTGGAGTTCATGCACAAGGTCAGTCGCTCTCTATCGATTGTGTGGACGTCTGGGAACGAGCTGATGAAGTAGACCAAGACTGATGATGTCCCACTATGTCTGGCTGGTTTCCAGGGATACATGCTTGCTGGTATTGGCAAGTCTCTCCGTCTGTATGAGATGGGTAAGAAGGCTTTGTTGAGAAAGTGTGAAAACAGCGTATGTCCCCATTGTCGTCGTCAACGGAAGTGTGTCTGACGAGCAGGGCTTCCCGACTGGCGTCGCTACCATCAATGTCATTGGTGCCCGAATCATTGTTGGCGATATGCAAGAATCCACATTCTACTGTGTCTATCGATCTATCCCTTCCCGTCAACTCTTGATCTTCGCAGACGACTCGCAACCCCGTTTCCTAACGTGCGTCGCCAATGTCGATTACGAAACAGTAGTATGCGGTGACAAATTCGGCAACATCTTCATCAACCGACTAGATTCCGATGTTAGTGAGAAAGTCGATGAAGATCCAACTGGAGCGGGTATCTTGCACGAGAGGAGTTTCTTGATGGGCGCAGCTCACAAGACGGATTTGTTGGCTCATTACAATGTCGGAAGTGTCGTTACCTCGTAAGTGCCTGCGTCTCGGTCGATTGGTGATCGAACTAATGATTAGGATAACAAAGATCTCGTTGGTAGCTGGTGGAAGGGATGTGTTGGTGTACACTACGATATCGGGTGCTGTTGGTGCGCTTGTCCCATTCGCATCAATGGACGATGTGGAGTTCATGACTACTCTCGAAATGGTGAGTCCACATTACACTTCTTCTCTTATGTGTCAAAAAGGGCGGAGCTGATATACAGCACATGCGTACGCAGAACACCTCATTAGTCGGCCGAGATCATCTAGCATACAGAGGATATTACGCTCCAGTAATGGGTGTCATTGACGGAGATCTGTGTGAAAGTTTCGGATTGCTGCCGTACCCACAACAACAGGCTATCGCGGAGGATCTGGAGGATAGGTCCGTTCCGGATGTTCTGAAGAAACTGGAGCAGATGAGGACTAGTGCTGCCTTCTAGTGAGGGACATGTATGAAATAAGCGGGTGGAGGTAGAGGGAGATACATGTGTAGATGGAACAGCATGTAGAAGGACGGAACGCCGTAGTAAAAAGCATGATACGATGCATATGTCTGATGACCCTCTTTAATTCCATTCATGTCCCATGAAGTCGTGCGGCGTATCATGAGTACTGCTGTGAGTACGTGCTACGGCCGTTTGATCAAGGCACGTTTAAACGATTTCCGAAGATCAGTTCAGAGATTACAGATTACGGAAGAATACGGTGACGTCGATGAAGAATAGTCAGTCAGCATTCATGAATTTCAAGCAGAGACAATAATCTATCATACATCCTATACCGTACACTCAACACAGTCTACCTACACAATGAAAGTAAGCTCGTCCTGACGAGCCTGGGGGTAGACTCTAATCTGTAGCTCTTGACTCCAGAAGACTCGAATGCTTACACCCAAGCCACCATCAACGGTGGTCTAAAAGGTCTAGCGATCGGTACTGGAATCGCCGTCCCAGGTCATTTCGGTTTAATGAGAGCATCAACATTCTACAGGGCCTTACCTATCCCATTGAAAGCGTTCGCGGGAGTAGTCACGATCTTACCTTGTATTTCAATCAGTGCGGAGAAAGCAGGAGAAGCATATGAGAGAAGTCAATGGAGTGGTATTGGAAAGAGGGAGTTGGATTTGCAGGAGCAGAGGGAACAGGAGAGATTGAATTCATTGGGAACTAGTGCTAGAGTCAAAGATTGGGCTGGTAAGAATCGATATGGAATAATTGCTGGAGGGTGGGTCTAGTCCATGAACTTAAAGTGAAGAAGCTGATAATGTAGATGGGCAGCGTCCATGGCATTGGCATTCGGAATAACAGCTCGAAATCCATACCAGTCTTTCTCTCAAAAAGTGAGTGGCTGCTAGTCTGCCGCCGGAGGTCTAAGCTTATGAATCAGCTAGTGCAGGCACGTATGTGGGCACAAGGTACGCAAAATCTGACGCTTTGATCCTTGTCTCCAGTCGCTGATATTTTAGGTTTGACCGTTGGTGTACTTGTCGCTTCGGCTTTAGTAGCAGGAACAACCTCAAAAGAAGCAAACACAATAGAAAGGGTTGATCATTCATGGGAGGATATCCTAGGTGCGTTTATCATTGACGTGTGACATAAGAAGAGGCTGACTGTATAGAAGCAGAGGGACAGATGAAACACGAGGACCGACTTGAATTACAACAAGGCAAAGAGAACCGGATCAAAGCCA
>Ga0265797_10007191_pt1 | contig 15363 bp, 10 predicted proteins | sample P2T30metagenome_FD_192433 | JGI IMG/M metagenome (GOLD analysis project Ga0265797, IMG submission 192433) | Plant litter microbial communities from East Loma Ridge, Irvine, California - P2 T30 | ecosystem: Environmental > Terrestrial > Plant litter > Unclassified | place: USA: California... | reverse complement strand
TCACCGGCAGCGCATCGACGCCAGGCGGGGCCTACCACGCTTTCCTGTGGAGCAAGGCAACCGGAATGGTCGACATCAACGGGCCCGGCGTCAGCATGGCGGAACGGCACGCCACCGGCAGCTTCGCCTTTGTCGCCGACGCCGGCAGCGCGCGCCCCGGCGCCGGCCAGGCCGTTGTCGAAGTGGACGTGGCTGGCCTCGCGCTGCGCAGCACGGCCATCGACGCGCTGGCGGTAAACGGCAAGCGGGTGCAGGTGAGCGGCGTTGGCACCGTGAACGGCAAAGCCAATTACCGCTTCACGCTGGGCACGGTCGCGGGCGACAAGAGCGGCGCCGGAGACCGTGTCCGGGTGCGCATCTCGCACTTCGAACCGGGCACGAAAGCCGAGGTGGTCGACTACGACAACGGCGCCAGCCCGGCCAACAGCGCAGCCCAGAACAGCGCAGCCCAGGCAGGAACGGACGGCGCAGGCGGCCTGCATGCCGATGGCAGCGTGATCTTTGGCGGGGCGCTGTCGCAGTCGCAGTGAAGGGTGAGCAATCGCGTTGGGAACAAAGCATGCACGCACCGGACCCCGGTTTGTGCATGCTTCGTGCGTGGTGTGACTTACAGGTTGCCGCGCAGCGTCACCGACACGTTGCGCGGGTCGCCGTAGTAGTAGCCGATGCCGGTCGGCGCGAATTTCTTGTAGTAGACCTTGTCGAACAGGTTGTTGGCGTTGACCTGCAGCGCCAGGTTCCTGTTGAAGCGGTAGCTCAGCATGGCATTCGCCACCGTGTAGCCGCCCTGGCGCGAGGTGATCGTACCCGAGCGCACGAAGCTGTCGCTCTGCGCCTGCACGCCGCCGCCCACGCTCAGGCCCGGCGCCAGCGCGTCGAGCTTGTAGGTGGCGAACACGCGCAACTGGTGCTTGGGGTCGATGCTGCGCAGCGGCTGGCCGGTATTCGCCGCCGTGTCGACGACGTAGCGGGTGCGGGTATTCGTGTAGCCGCCCATCACCTGCAAGCCCGGCAGCAGTTCGCCCGACAGCTCGGCTTCCCAGCCTTCGCTGCGCTGCTTGCCGCCGGCTACGCGGCAGTAGCCGCTGGTGAAGTACGGCAGGCAGGGGTTGATCGAGCTTGTGTCCTCGACTGCGCGACCGACGTTCTCGATGCGGAACAAACCGGCCGAGGCGTTCAGGGCGCCGCCGAAGAACTCGCCCTTCAAGCCGAGTTCATAGTCTTCGCCGCGGATCGGGTCGAGGATCTCGCCCTGGGCGTCGCGCACGTTTTGCGGCGTGAAGATCTCGGTGTAGCTGGCGTAGGCGCTGACATTCTTCGACACGTCGTACACCAGGCCGAAGAACGGCGTCACTTCGCGCGTCACCTTGTAGTTGCTGGTCGGGCTGCCGTGCGAATCGTATTCCCACCAGCTCAGGCGCGCGCCGACCAGGGCCTGCAGCGAATCGAGCAGCGACAATTTGAAGGTACCAAAGGCGCCCTGCTGGGTTGTGATGTTCGGCCGCGCCGGCGTGTTCGGCACCGGCACTTCGCGCTCGGGATAGGTGTTCGCCGGGTCCCAGTTGCGGATGTCCACCGTCACCGGATACAGGTTGCCCATGCCCCAGCTCTCGGTGGTATCCACGCGCACACGCTCCAGGCCGACCGTCAGCTCGTGCTTGCGGCCAAAGGCGTTGAACGGGCCGTTGGCGACCACCGTCATCGCGCCCTGCTTGCTCTCGTTGCCGGTGTACTCGGCCGTGGTGACCGTCATCAGGTAGGGATTGGTGGCGCCGGCCGGACGCGCGAAATAGGTCTGCACGAAGCCGTCGTCCTTCAACGCCAGGCGGGTATAGGCCGCATTCGCCTTGACCGTCCAGCCGTTGTCGAAGCGGTGTGCGAGTTCCAGCATCGACTGCTCGTTGGTGCGGTTCCAGCGGTTCCAGTCCGAGCCGAGATAGGTGCTGCGCGCCAGGTTCAAGGGCGTGCCGTCCAGGTTGCCCGGCAGGCCGCCCCAGGCGCCGGTGGCGTCCAGGTCGGTGTACTGCAGGCTGCCGGTGAGCGTGGTGCGCTCGCCCAGGTCGGCTTCGATCACGCCGTACAGCACCGCACGGTCTTCCTGCTTGGCGTCCTGGAAGAAGTCCTTCTTGTCCTTCACCGCCACCACGCGGCCGCGCACCGAACCGGATTCGTTCAAGGAACCCGAGATATCGCCTTCCACGCGGCGCCGGTCCCAGGAACCGAGGGTCAGCGCACCGGAAGCCTGGAAGGCGCGGGTCGGACGCTTGCGCACCATGTTCACGGTGGCCGACGGATTGCCGGCGCCGCGCAGCATGCCCGAGGCGCCGCGCAGCACTTCCACGCGTTCGAGCACGGCGGTGTCGGGCTGCACGAAGGAAGAACCGCTCTGGTTGATGGTCAGGCCGTCGACCTGCAGTGCATCGATCTGGTAGCCGCGCGAGAAATAAGTCACGCGCTCGCTGTCGACGTAATCGACCGAGACGCCCGGTGTGTTCTGCAGCACATCGTGCAGGTCGAGCAGGTTGCGCGCGTCGAGGAATTCGCGGGTCAGCACCGTGACCGGCTGCGGAATGTCGCGCAGGTCCTCGGCGCCTTTGAACACCGAGGCCGAACGCGCCACGAAGGTGTTCTTGACGTCGGCCTTGCCGCTCACGTTGACGACAGCCGGCGCCGCCTCGGCCAGTTCGGCCAGCTCGGCCACCGGGGCCGCTTCGGCAGCAGGCATGGTGTCGGCCGACGGGCCCTGGGCCAGCACGGCAAACGGAGACAGCAGCACGGCGGTCGCGCACAGCAGTTTCGCCCGGCGTGCGCCGGGGGTGAGGTGGAAAACGGGGGACTGTGCGCGACGCATCGATCTGTTCCTTTGACTGGTTTGTAAATGAGAATGATTCGCATTATAATTCGCATTGAAGCATTGTTGCAATGCCGCATATCCGATCCGCATGAAGCAGACCGGCTGCGGATGGCAGCGCCAGTACCCGCATCACCAGGAATCCGCCCATGCCGGCGGCCATCGAACCGTCCACAGAAAGTCCGCCATGAAGAAACTGCTGCTCCCCGCTCTCCTCGCCTTTGCCGCCTGCATGCCCGCCCAGGCGCACCACATCTGGATCGAGCAGGACGGCAAGACGGCAACGCTGCAGTTCGGCGAGTTCGGCGACAACCTGCGCGAAACCTCGCCCGGCCTGCTCGACAAGTTCGTCACGCCCACCGCCCGGCTGGTCGGCCCGCGCGGCGAGCAGCCAATCACGTTCGAGAAAACGGCGCGCGGCTTCGTGCTGTCGCGCACGGCCGGCCCCGGCGAATCCATCGTGATCGAGGAAGCGACTTACCCCTATTTCGAGAACCAGCAGGACGGCAAGACCACACGCCACGCCTGGACCCCGGCGGCACGCTACGTCACCACCTTCGCCGCCCAGGAAGCGAAACTGACGTTCGACATCGTGCCCACTGGCCAGCAGGGCCAGTTCCGCGTGGTCTACAAGGGCAAGCCGGCGCCGAAGGTGAAGGTCAGCGCAGTCATCCCGAACGGCTGGTCGAAGGAAGCGACCACGGACGAAGGGGGCCTGGTGCGCTTCGACCTGCCCTGGCGCGGCAACTACGTGATCGAAGCCCACCACCAGGACCCGGCGGCCGGCGAGCGCGATGGCAAACCGTACGACAACGCCAGCTACGTCACCGCCCTCTCGTTCACCCACATGGCCGGCGCGCCCGCCTTGCCGGCCGGTCCGGCCGCGGCGCCGGGCAAGTAAGCAGCAAGAGGAGCCTGACATGACCATTACCGTGGACCGCCGCTACCGCCTTGGCGTGGCCGCGCGCGCCGTGGCCGCCATCGGCGGCGGCTACCTGCTGGCGGCCGTCGCCTCGACCCTGCTCGGCGTGCTGCTGGCGACACTGCTGCCGCTGTCGCGCGCCGACGCCGTCAGCCTGGCCACCATGCTCGCCTTCGTGATCTACCCGTGCGCGGTGCTGTGGGTGTTCGCCACCGCCAGCGCGGGACGCGCCTGGGCCGGCATCCTCGGCGCCAGCGCCCTGCTGGGCGGCGTGCTGTGGCTGACGGGAGGCCTGGCATGAGGGAAGGTCTGCGCCAATCGATGGCCTGGCTGCACACCTGGTCGGGCCTCTTGGTGTGCTGGGTGCTGCTGCTGATCTTCATGGCCGGCACCTCGGCCTATTACCGCGACGAGATCACGCTCTGGATGAAGCCCGAGCTGCACGCCAGCGCCGCAGCCACGGCAAGCCTGCCACCGGCGGCGATCGCCGCGCAGACGGTAGCGGTGCTGCAGGAACGCGCGCCCAAGGCCACGGCCTGGTACATCGGCCTGCCGAACGAGCGTAATCCGGTCGTTCAGGCCAGCTGGACCCTGCCGCCAAAGAAGGGCATGAGCATGGCCGAGCGCCGCGCCGCCTTCCGCAAGCAGAACGTCACGCTCGACCCGGCCAGCGGGCTCGAAGTGCCGCAGGCGCGCGACACCCGCGGCGGCGAATTCCTGTACCGGATGCACTTCGACTTGTACTACATGTCGGCCATCTGGGGCCGCTGGATCGTCGGCATCTGCGCCATGTTCATGCTGGTGGCGATCATCAGCGGCGTCATCACGCATAAGCGCATCTTCAAGGACTTCTTCACCTTCCGTCCGAAGAAGGGCCAGCGCTCCTGGCTCGACGCCCACAACGCCACCGCCGTGCTGGCCCTGCCCTTCCATTTGATGATCACCTATACCGGGATCGTGACGCTGATGTTCATGTACATGGGCGCGCCGACCCAGGCCTTGTACAAGGGCGACCAGCAGGCCATGTTCGCCGAGGTGTTTCCGGACAACGAACGCGTGAAGCCGGCGAAGGTCGCGGCGCCGCTGGCCGATCTTGGCCCGATGCTGGCCCAGGCGCAGGCCAGATGGGGCCAGCCGGTTGCGCGCATCGTCGTCAACCAGCCGAACGACGCCAACGCCACCGTGCAGCTGGTGCGGCCGTCGGGCCAGCAGCTGTCGAACATCGAACCGTCGATGACCTTTAGCGGCGTGACTGGCGCGTTGATTGCGTCGACGGCGGAACCGAGCGGCGTGTCAAGCATGCGCCGCGCCTTCTACGGCCTGCACGTGGCCCACTTCGCCGACACGGTGCTGCGCGCGCTGTTCTTCCTGTGCGGCCTGGCCGGCTGCGCCATGGTCGCCACCGGCGCCCTGCTGTGGGGCGTGAAGGAACGCCAGAAGTACGCCAAGGTGGTGGCGAAAGGTGGCCGCGTCGGCTTCGGCGTGCGCCTGGTCGACGCGCTGAACATCGGCGCCATTGCCGGCCTGCCGATCGCCTTCGGTGTCTACTTCTGGAGCAACCGCCTGCTGCCGCTGGCGTTTGAAAACCGCGCCGCCATGGAAGCCAACTGCTTCTTCATGGCCTGGGGCGCGGCGATGCTGCTGGCGCAGATCCAGCCATCGCGCGCGATGTGGCGTTTCCAGTTGATCGTCGGCGCGCTGCTGCTGGCTGGGGTGCCGCTGCTGAATGTGTTCACCACGGACACCCATCTTGGCGCGACGCTGTTCGGGCCGGCGGGCTTGCGGCCGGTAGCGGCGTTCGACCTGGTGGTGTGTGCACTCGGTGCGCTGCTGGGCTACGCGGCGTGGTGGCTCAAGCGCAAGGAGCAGAAGGCGGCGGGCAAGCGGGCGGAGCCAGCGCCATCGTCAACCCTCGTCCAGAAGGAGGCCGCATGAACCTGCTGATCCTGGCCGGCGCCCTGCTGGCCTATGGCGGCCTGGCGGCGAGCGGCCTGTCGATCGACCGCCATTACGCCGACATCCATGGCCGCGGCAAGGAACCGGCCCCACGCCTGCGCCGGCGTTACCGCAGCGCCGGCTGGCTCGGCATCGTGCTGTCGCTGGCGGCCTGCGTGGCCGCCCGGGGCTGGCATACCGGGCCGGTGCTGTGGTGCGGCCTGTTGACGGCGGCGGCCATCGCGCTGGCCCTGCTGTTCCAGTACCGGCCGGCGCTGGCGCCGCGGCTTGCCTGGGCCGGCGCGATGGCGTCCGTGCTGCTGGTGGCCTTGCACGCCCTGGCCTGAGGGACCACGGTTGCCAAGTTTGCATGGCAGGCCGCGGCGACGCCCCGGCCTTGATCTGCTTCAGTACACAGCTCAGCGGTGCTCCCTAAGCTGGACAGTGTGACCTCGCTTACCACCTATTCCCTTGTGGCATGTTGACCGAGCGCACAACACTGAACCAGGAGGAACAAATGCAAACGAGAATTGCCAATCTTCCCTCGCCCAAACGCAGGCGCTGGCTGCTATGCCCCATCGCTGCGGCCTGCGCCACGCTGGCGCTGGCTGGCGCCCCCGGCACGGCGCCGCCGGCGGCCACCACCTACCGCGTGATTCCCCTGGGGACCAATGGTTCTGTCGCAGGCATCAACAACAAGGACCAGGTGGCATTCACGGCCTATGAGGGCGACATCCCGCGCGCCAAATTCTACGATGGCAGCGTGGTGCGCGACCTCGGGACCTTCGGCGGCGCGGCCGCCGTTGCCTACGCCCTCAACGACCTGGGGCAGGTAGCCGGTACGGCGTCGACCGGGGCCAGCACGCCCTACCACGCGTTTCGCTGGAGCCGGCAAACCGGGCTGGTCGACCTGAACGGGCCCGGCACCGGAAACTCGATCGCCACCGACATCAACAGCAAGGGCCAGGTTGTCGGCCTTGCCCGCTTCGGCGGCACCTTGCCGGAGCGGGCGTTCCGCTGGAGTCCGCATACCGGCATGGTCAACCTCGGTGCGCTGGGACCCGATTCGAGCTCGGTCGCCTTTGCGATCAACGACGCGGGCACGGCCGCCGGCTACTCCGACGAGGCCCAGGGTCCCAGGCTGACCCAGGTCACCAAGTGGCCGGCCGGCGGCGGCGGGCCGATCGCGCTCAACGATTTCCCCAGCATCGCCTCGCTGGCCGAAGACATCAACAACGCGGGCCAGGTCGTCGGCAGCGCTGCGTTCAATTCGCTCGGCCACGACCAGGCCTTCATCTGGTCCAGGCAGGGCGGCCTGCAGGAGCTCGGCACGGAGCCCGCGTATCTTTCCTGGGCCGACGGCATCAACGAGAAAGGGCTGGTGATCGGCGAACTGTTCGCAACCCCGAGCGACAGGAACGGCATCATCTGGAGCCCCGAGAATGGCCTGCTCGTGATCGGCACGCCCGGCGTGGACAGCTCCGAGACGAACGACCTGAACAACCAGGGACAAGTGGTCGGCAGCCTGAATGCCCAGGGGTATATCTGGACGCGCGCGGGCGGCTTCGTCGACCTCAGCTCGCGCGTGGTGGGCGCGCCGCCCGGCATGACGGCATTCTTTGGCGCGGCGATCAACGACAAGGGCACGATCGTCGCCGGCACCAACACCGGCACCCTGGTGCTGCTGGTACCGCGCGCCGTGTACCACCAGCCGCCGGTCGCCGGGGCGGTCAGCTTTACCGGGCCGGCGCGCGCGAACACCCTGCTGTCGTTCGCGGCCGGCTTCACCGATGTCGACGCTGGCGACACGCACAAGGCCCTCTGGACCTGGGGCGACGGCAGCAAGACCGTCGGCATCGTGAGCGAAAAGAATGGCACGGGCAGCGTCAGCGGCCAGCACGCTTACCGCGCACCCGGCATCTACACGGTCCGGCTGACCCTGACCGACAGCAGCGGCAAGAGCAGCACGGTGGAACGCCGGGTCGTCATCTGCGGGTCGCAGGCCGCCATCAGCGGCGACGGCACCTTCGCCGCTTCCGCCTTTGCCGCGAATCCAAACACGCGCCGCGCCTCGATCGGCAGCTTCGCCTTCCTGTCCGAGGGACCGGGTACGGGCAAGGGGCAGGTCGCGGTAAACGTGGGCGCCCTGGCGCTGCGCAGCAACCAAATCGATGCAGTGACGGTCGAGGGCACGCGCATCCGCTACAGCGGGCATGGCACCGTCAATGGCAGGGGCAGTCACCGCTTCGTCCTGACCGTGACCCGGAGCGCGAAAACGGGCGGCAAGGACCGGATTCACGTGCGCATCACGCATACGGAACCGGGGACGAATGGCGAGGTGGTGGATTACGACAATGCCGAAGTGCGTGGCACTGTGCGCGGCAACCTGCGTGGCGACGATGGCGCGGGCAAACACCTAGCCAGCGGTGTCGGGGGCGATGCGGTCGTGGAAGGGAGGATCAACTTCGGCGCCAACTGACGCGCCCAAGCCGGATACCGCGCAGCGCCTTGGTCGGGCTGCGCGGTTTGCTGCATCAATCGAACTTCGAGAAGTCCGGCTTGCGCTTCTGGAAGAAGGCGGTGAATGCTTCCTTCGCTTCGGCGCCGACCAGCATGGCGCTGAACTGCTTGTTTTCCACGCCCATGGTGTCCATCACGATGCCGGCGCGCGGGCGCTTCATCAGGGCCTTGGTGGCGCGGATCGAGGCGGCAGGCAGGGCGACCAGCTTGGCGGCCTGGCCCTGGGCGAATGCCAGCAGCTCGGCGGCCGGCAGCACGCGCGCCACGATGCCCATTTCAAAGGCTTCTTGGGCGCCGAAGGCTTCGCCCAGCATCAGTTTTTCGGCGGCGCGGGTGTAGCCGGCGGCTTGCGCGACCAGCAGCGAGGACGCGAATTCCGGGCACAGGCCGAGCTGGGTGAAGGGCATCGAGAACTTGGCGTTGTCGGCGGCATAGACCAGGTCGCAGTGCATCAGCATGGTGGTGCCGATGCCCACTGCTGCCCCGGCCACGGCGACGACCACCGGCTTGGTGCAGCCTTCCAGGGCTTTCATGAACTGGAACACCGGGCGGTCTTCGGTCATGGCGCCTTCGCCGGCGTTGTTCAGGAAGTCGTCGAGGTCGTTACCGGCGGTGAAGATTTCGGGCTTGCCGGTGATCAGGACGGCGCGCACCTGCGGGTCTTGTTCCGCGTCGAGCAGGGCATCGGCCATGGTCTGGTACATGGCGCCGGTGATGGCGTTCTTGCGCTCGAGGCGGTTGAATTCGATGGTGAGGATGCCGTTTTGTTTGTTCGTTTGGATTGTCATTTTCAGTCTCCAGGGTGTTTTGGGGCACGAAAAACGCGTGGGCAGCATTTCTGGCTAAATGCCAGAAATGCAAATGCCCACCCTACAAGATCGTAGGGTGGGCACTTGTGCCCACGCGGTGATAGGTGAAAGCGGCGTCAACACGATGGTCGATCTCGCCGCTTCAACGCAGGATTACACGCGCTCGATGATACCCGCCGCGCCCATGCCGGCGCCGACGCACATCGTCACCATGCCGTACTTCAAATTGTTGCGGCGCAGTGCGTGCACGACGGTCGCGGCGCGGATCGCACCGGTGGCGCCCAGCGGGTGGCCCAGCGCAATCGCGCCGCCCATCGGGTTGACCTTGCTGGTGTCCAGGCCCAGGTCGCGGATCACGGCCAGCGCCTGTGCGGCGAAGGCTTCGTTCAGCTCGATCCAGTCCAGCTGGTCCTGGGTGATGCCGGCGGCGGCCAGCGCTGCAGGAATCGCGAACTTCGGACCGATGCCCATGATCTCAGGCGGCACGCCGCGCACGGCGAACGACGAGAACTTGGCCAGCGGGGTCAGGTTGTGCTCGCGCAGGATCTTTTCGCTGACGACGATCAGGGCACCGGCGCCATCCGACATCTGCGACGAGGTCGCAGCGGTGACGGTGCCCTTGGCAGCGAAGACCGGCTTCAGTTTCGCCATGCCTTCCATGCTGGCGTCGGCGCGCGGGCCTTCGTCGGTGTCGACGGTGCGGCGCTTGACCGACACTTCACCGGTGGCCAGGTTCGGCGTACGGGTGACGATCTCGACCGGGGTGATCTCGTCCTTGAAGTAGCCGGCTTGCTGGGCGGCGATGGCGCGGCGGTGCGATTCCAGGCCGAAGGCGTCCTGGTCTTCGCGCGACACTTTCCATTGCTGCGCCACTTTCTCGGCGGTCAGGCCCATGCCGTAGGCCAGGCCCACGTTCTCGTCCTTGAAGGTGTCCATGTTGATCGATGGATGGTGGCCCATCATCGGCACCATCGACATCGATTCCACGCCGCCGGCGATCATCACGTCGGCTTCGCCGACGCGGATGCGGTCGGCCGCCATGGCCAGGGCGGTGATGCCCGAGGCGCAGTAACGGTTCACGGTCACGCCGCCCACGGTGTTCGGCAGGCCGGCCAGCACCACCGAATTACGGGCGATGTTGAAGCCCTGCTCGGCTTCCGGGAACGAGCAGCCGACGATGGCGTCGATGATCAGTGCCGGGTCGAGGTTCGGCACGGCGGCCATGGCGCCGCGGATGGCGTGCACCAGCAGGTCGTCCGGGCGGGTGGTCTTGAACATGCCGCGTGGCGCCTTGCCGATCGGGGTGCGGGTCGCTGCGACGATGTATGCGTCTTGAAGTTGTTTGCTCATGTTGGTCGTCCTGTTGTTCAGCGTTTAGTTGCGCACCGGTTTGCCGGTCTGCATCATGCCCATGATCCGCTCTTGCGTCTTCGGGTTGTTCAGCAGCGAGACGAAGGCCTTGCGTTCCATGTCGAGCAGCCACTGCTCGGACACCACGCTGCCCTGGTCGACGTCGCCGCCGGTCACGATCTCGGCGATGGCGTCGCCCAGCTGGTAGTCGTAGGCCGAGATGAAGCCGCCGTCACGCATGTTGACCAGCTGGCCGCGGATCGTCGCCCAGCCGTAGCGGCCGGTCACGGTCACCGGGCGCTGCGCCGGAGCGCGGTAGCCGGCGTCGAACATGGCGCGCGCCTGGACCTTGGCCACGTGCAGCAGCTCGTAGGCGTTGAAGACGATGATGTCGTCTTCCTTCAGGTAGCCCATGGCTTTCGCTTCCAGCGCCGACTTCGACACTTGCGCGGTGGCCGCGTTGGTGAAACCGGTCTTCAGGAATTGCAGGATGTCGTTGCCCTTGGCTTCGGTGAAAGCGCGCACTGCCGCTTCCTTCAGGCCGCCGCCGGCTGGCACCAGGCCGACGCCCACTTCGACCAGGCCGATGTAGGACTCAATCGAGGCCACGCGCTTCGATGCGTGCAGGGCCAGTTCGCAGCCGCCGCCCAGCGCCAGGCCGGCAACCGCAGCCACCACCGGCACGTTCGAGTACTTCATCTGCATGAAGGTGTCTTGCAGTTCCTTGACGATCGGGTCCATTGCTTTGGCGCCGCCGGCCATGAAGGCTGGCAGTGCCGATTGCAAATCGGCGCCGGCCGAGAAGGCGCCGCCTTCGGTGGCGTCGGTGTTCCAGATCACCAGGCCCTTGAAGTTGGCTTCCGCTTCCGCCAGGCCGCGCTTGATACCCTTGATGACGCCGTCACCGATGACGTGCATCTTGGTTTTCAGCGAGATGACCAGGACCTCATCTCCGGTATGCCACAGGCGCACCGAGTCGTCCTCGAACACGGTGGTGCCCGCGGTTTTCGCGTCTTGCGCGCCGGCGCCCAGCACTGGCGCGCGGAAGGCTTGGCGTTCATACACTGGCAGGGTCGAACGTGGCACGTAGCTGTTCGATGCGGCCGAGTACGAACCTTCGGCGGTATGCACGCCCTTCTCGGCGACCTGGCCTTCGAAGACCCAGGCTGGCAGCGGTGCGTTCGTCAGCGCCTTGCCGGCGTCGATGTCTTCCTTGACCCACTGGGCGATCTGCGTCCAGCCGGCGGCTTGCCAGGTCTCGAACGGACCGACGCTCCAGCCGAAGCCCCAGCGCATCGCGAAGTCGACGTCGCGCGCGTTGTCGGCGATGGTATCGAGGTGGAACGCGATGTAGTGGAAGGCGTCGCGGAAGATCGCCCACAGGAACTGCGCCTGCGGATTCGTCGATTCGCGCATGGCCTTGAACTTCTTGACCGGGTCTTTTTCTTTCAGGATGCGGGCGACGATGTCGGCTGCTTTCCCGCCACCGGTGACATAGTCACCGGTTGCAAAATCCAGGCGCTGGATTTCCTTGCCGACCTTCTTGTAGAAGCCGCCGCCGGTCTTCTGGCCCAGGGCGCCCTTCTCGATCAGCTTGGCCAGCACGTCCGGCGTCTTGTACAGGCTGAAGAATGGATCGTCCTGCAGGGTGTCCTGCATGGTCTTGATCACGTGGCCCATCGTGTCCAGGCCGACGACGTCGGCAGTACGGAAGGTGCCCGATTTGGCGCGGCCCAGCTTGGCGCCAGTCAGGTCGTCGACCACGTCCACCGACAAACCGAACTTCTCGGCTTCGTGGATGGTGGCCAGCATGCCGAAGATGCCGACGCGGTTGGCGATGAAGTTCGGCGTGTCTTTTGCGCGCACGACGCCTTTACCAAGCACCGAAGTCAGGAAGGTTTCCAGCTGGTCGAGGATGACCGGATTCGTCGACGTGGTCGGGATCAGTTCGACCAGGTGCATGTAGCGCGGCGGGTTGAAGAAGTGGACGCCGCAGAAGCGCGCCTTCAGCTCGTCGTCGAAGCCTTCGGCCAACTTGTTGATCGACAGGCCCGAGGTGTTCGACGCAAAAATCGCGTTCGGCGCGATGTGCGGCGCGACCTTCTTGTACAGGTCGTGCTTCCAGTCCATGCGTTCTGCAATCGCTTCGATGATCAGGTCGCAGCCGGCCAGCACGTCGAGGTTGTCTTCGTAGTTGGCGATCTGGATCAGCGACGCGTCATCCTTGTTGCCCAGCGGCGCAGGCGACAGCTTCTTCAAGCCTTCGATGGCTTTCAGGACGATGCCGTTCTTCGGGCCTTCCTTGGCCGGCAGGTCGAACAAAACGACAGGCACCTTGGCGTTGACGCAGTGCGCAGCGATCTGCGCGCCCATCACGCCCGCGCCCAGGACGGCGACTTTCTTGACGGTGAAATTGGTCATGGTTTTTATCCCTAGAAGCGGTTAGAACAGGTCGGCGTCGAGCGCCAGCAGGTTGCTTGCGCCCGAACGTGCCTGGCGGATCAACATCGCGGTTTCCGGGTACAGGCGGGCAAAGTAGAAGCGTGCGGTGTGCAGCTTGGCTTCGTAGAACTTGTCGCCAGAATCTTTCTTTTCCAGAGCGATCTTCGACATCTGGGCGAAGAAGTAGGAGAAGACCAGGTGACCGACCACGCGCAGGTAAGGCACGGCAGCGGCGCCGACTTCGTCCTGGTTGGTGAAGGCCTTCATGCCGATTTCCATGGTCAGCTTGGTGACTTTCTCGCCGAGCTCGCCCAGCGGGGTCACGAATTCCGACATCGATTCGTCCAGACCATTTTCTTCGACGAAGGCTTTGATCTTTTCGCCAAAGGCGCGCAGCTTGGCGCCGTTGTCCATCAGGATCTTGCGGCCCAGCAGGTCCAGCGACTGGATGGTGTTGGTGCCTTCGTAGATCATGTTGATGCGCGCGTCGCGCACGTACTGCTCCATGCCCCATTCGCTGATGTAGCCGTGGCCGCCGTAGACCTGCATCGCTTCCGAGGTAGCGATCCAGCCGTTGTCGGTGATGAAGGCCTTGACGATCGGGGTCAGCAGCGCGACTTCGCCGGCGGCTTCCTTGCGCACTTCTTCGTCAGGGTGGTTCAGCTCGCGGTCGATCTGCAGCGCGATGTACGAGGTCAGCGCGCGCGCGCCTTCAGCGTAGGCTTTGGCGGTCAGCAGCATGCGGCGGACGTCCGGGTGCACAATGATCGGGTCGGCTGGCTTGTCCGGTGCTTTCGGGCCCGACAGCGAGCGCATCTGGATGCGGTCTTTTGCGTACACCAGGGCGTTCTGGTAAGCCACTTCGGTCAGGCCGAGCGACTGCATGCCCACGCCCAGGCGGGCGGCGTTCATGAACACGAACATCGCGTTCAGCCCTTTGTGCGGCTGGCCGATCAGGGTGCCGACGGCGCCGTCCAGGTTCATCTGGCAGGTCGAGTTGCCGTGGATGCCCATCTTTTCTTCAATCGCGCCGCAGAAGATCGGGTTGCGCTCGCCGATCGAACCATCCGCGTTCGGCAGGAATTTAGGCACCAGGAACAGCGAGATGCCCTTCGAGCCTTCAGGGGCGTCCGGCAGGCGCGCCAGCACCAGGTGGACGATGTTCTCGGCCACGTCGTGTTCGCCGGCCGAGATGAAGATCTTCGAGCCGGTGATTTTGTAGGTGCCGTCGCCTTGCGGTTCGGCCTTCGAACGCAGCAGGCCCAGGTCGGTGCCGCAGTGCGCTTCGGTCAGGCACATGGTGCCGGTCCACTCGCCCGAAACCAGCTTCGGCAGGTAGAACTTCTTCTGGTCTTCGGTGCCGTGTTCCTTCAGGCACTCGTAGGCGCCGTGCGACAGGCCCGGGTACATGGTCCACGCCTGGTTCGACGAGTTCAGCATTTCGTAGAAGGAGTTATTCAACGAAACCGGCAGGCCCTGGCCGCCGTATTCAGGATCGCACGCCAGCGCAGCCCAGCCGCCTTCGACGTACTGTTTATAGGCTTCCTTGAAGCCCTTCGGCGTGGTCACGGTCTTGGTTTCCGCGTCGAAGTGGCAGCCTTCGCGGTCGCCGGAATGGTTCAGCGGGAACAGCACTTCCTGCGTGAATTTCGCACCTTCTTCGAGCACCTGGTTGATGATGTCGGCGTCGATTTCCTGGTATGCCGGCAAGTTCTTGAACTCTTCGGTGACGTTGAGGAATTCGTGCAGAACGAACTGCATATCCCGGATTGGCGCGACGTACTGACCCATGGTTTTCTCCTGACGAAGGTAAGATTGTGTGAGACTGTTAAGCAGGCTTCAAGCCTGCTGTGTGCTTTGAGTGGGATTACGGTAATTCTCGATCAGCCGCACGAAGCCGCGGTTGGCGCGCTCCAGTGCGCCGGGGACGCGCAGGAAACGCGCATCGTGGTGCAAGGCCAGGATCAGCCCGTACATCTCGTAGACCAGCTGGTCGGGGTCGGTACCCTCTTGCAAGGCGCCGACGTCGATGCTTTGCTGCACGGCGCGCAACAGCGCACCCTGCCAGGCACGCACCATCGCCACCAGCGCTTCGCGGATCGGACCTGGACGGTCATCGTACTCCACTGCGCCACTGATATAGATGCAGCCCGATGCAATTTCCACCGAAACCCGCTTGACCCAGCGTGCGAACATGGACTCCAGGCGCGGCAAGCCGCGCTGCTCCTTGACGCTGGGGAAGAACACTTCCTGCTCGAAGCGGTGGTGGTAAAGCTTGAGCACTTCCATCTGCAGGTCTTCGCGCGAACCGAAGTGCGCGAACACGCCCGATTTGCTCATGTTCATGCGGTCGGCCAGCAGGCCGATGGTCAGGCCTTCCAGCCCGTTGCGGCTGGCCAGCTCGAGTGCGACGTCGAGGATGGCCGCTCGCGTCTGCTCGCCCTTGCGCATGAATTTGGCTGAAGTGTTGATGACTGTCCCCTGGGTGAATCGAAAAATCCGAACGCTCGTACTATTATCTATCGGCGGGTGAA
>Ga0265797_10007190_pt1 | contig 15365 bp, 12 predicted proteins | sample P2T30metagenome_FD_192433 | JGI IMG/M metagenome (GOLD analysis project Ga0265797, IMG submission 192433) | Plant litter microbial communities from East Loma Ridge, Irvine, California - P2 T30 | ecosystem: Environmental > Terrestrial > Plant litter > Unclassified | place: USA: California... | reverse complement strand
GCTGCTGGAGTTGGTCTTTTTGGGCTTCGTATTGCTTGCGCTGCTGCAGGATTTTGATCGCTTTTTGCTTGATGGCGTTTTTGCCGGGGCCGTCGCGCATTCGGGAGAGGCGTTGTTGGTAGGTTGTTAGTTCGGAGGTGAGCTTGGCGAGTTTGACGTCGATGGTTTCGATGCGGGCGTCGACCTGGGAGGTTGGTCAGAAGTTGGACTTGGAGGGCTAGGGAGGCTTAGACCTGTGAGATCGCACATTTGATATGGCGGAGGTGAGTGTTGGTTTGGGCGCATTGTTTTTGGCTCCGAACAGGCGGTTCATGATGGATGCCTGGTTGGTTGTCTGCTGTTGAAAGTCGTAGGTAGATGGTGGTTTGTTCGGACTTCGCGATCCTTGTGCCTCTTCTCAAACGCGATACGATGTTTTCTGAGGTTAATCTGTCGCGTTGCGCTTGGAAGAAGGATGTCTGCGTGTTTATTTGGTTGCGAGAGTAGGTATGATGTGCATGTGAACGGATGTGGAGAACCCCGCCACGCATGACAGACATATGCACGTGCAGTGCATGCATGTGCATCCAGACTTCCGTTCTTTCTCATCGAACAGCCTTTGTGAACGGGTTAGGGTTGGGGATCGATGAAATGTCACATCTTGGTTTGAATGCACTTAGATCTGTCGATAACACTGTTTTTAGCTAAATAGAACCATGAATGATCTCTGCTAGATGCCTTCATCGATCGCTGTGTAGCGGTGCTTCATTGGTGCCGCCAGAACACCCAAGAAACGCTCGGATGTGTTTTCGATCGGCTGGGGTGTATAATCGTGATCGTGTGTCAGGTCATCTTCGGTCTTACAATGTCACGGACACAACAATTTGGCGAGACTACACGATTCACGAGCGAGAACACTCCACAACTACGTTCCAATACCCAGAACATCTGGCATCTTTACAAAGCTATCCAACGGTATGTGCTCAACTAACGACTGGTATTTTTTCGCTCCAAACGCGGCAAACGCATCATGCATACTATCTCCCAATTGCAGGCAACTCCCAAGACTCTCCCAGTCAGTGCCGCAAAATCGTACTCGTCAAAGTGCTCAAAGAGTCTCACTGAAAGACTTTCTCATGGTCGTAAGGCTTGCGCCCAAAAGTCACCGGCATGGGGAAGTAAGCATGGATCTTGCGATCCTTGAAGTCTTTCGCCACCAGCGCCACAAAGACGTCGACTTCTTCTTTCTTCCAGCCAAGAGCGCGCGTGAAAAGCGCCAAGCAGAAGCCCTCGAGGCCTTCGAGGCAGTTGATCTGGTTCCAGCGGCCGAGCTCTTTCATGAAGGGGTCTTTGGGCCAGCCGTTGGACGGCCACATGAACATGCGCTGCTGCACGTCGACGAAGCCGGCTTCGCGCATCAGAGTCTCGTATTGGTCGCAGATGTCGGAGCCCATGAGTCTGCCGGTCTTTCGGCCGGCTTCGCATAGGAGTTCGCCCCATTTGTGGATGTTGGTTCCTAGGTGAGTGCCGTCTGCGGAGCGAACGGGCAGGCCGTAGTCTTGCAGTTCGAGCCATCCGCCAGGTTCAAGGTTGCTGTGATATAAGTTAGTTCACTAGAATCGATGCAGTATATAAAGCGCCAATGAGACCTACTCGTAAGCCTGTCGGAAGAATTTGGGCCAATCCTGGAAGGAGCCTGACATTAGTCTGGCGTGAATCAAGTCGAACTTGTCTTGGTAGAGCCAAGTGTCTTCCGCATCATCCACGATGAATTTGAGGTTCGGAGGAACGCTAAAGAAGTGTCAGTCACCGAATGTTTGATCCATACATTGAATTACTCACAGCGTGGGTTGACCAGGACTGAGATCGATACCTGTGACCTGACATTCAGGGTGTTGATCGGCTGTGTGATTGGTCAGTATGCGTCAGACCGTATAGGTGAAGAGTGATATATACCCAAGTCAATAGCCCAAATACCGGTGCCTGTGCCGACGTCCAATGCGTTTCTTGGCTTCTCAATGGGCGCGAAGTAGAGCTTGCTGTTGAAGGTCAAACACAGAACGTGGTGCTGAAGATCTAAGCGATCCGCCTCGCGCTGGAGATTCGTCAATGGCTGCTATGTCGTGTAACCATGCAGATATATCTTACCTCATCGTTCGGGAAAATGTATTTGCCGTCTTTGTAGGCTGTTCATGATGTTAGCATCTCTGCAGTGTAGACCCACCTTGTACACTTGCTGAACAGGCATCTGAGTTCAATTGACATCAGTGGCTTACCATGATATGTGCGACCGTGCTCCCTACGATAGTGATAGATGGAACTGGCTACGGAGGTCGTAGCGCTTGCTCTGTTGTGACCGTCAGTTGCGTTGCTCCAAGACCTGCATGTAGGAGAGAGACAAACGTGTCACTGCCAAGTGCTGAATCGCTCTCATCCTATAGATGCAATGTAAGTCTCTCCTCTGCGTAAGCCCGGCAGGTGGCTAGGGCTCAAGTATATGGTTCCACGTACGTCTACTTCGAGATTCTGTTCGTCTGCGGTCTGGCCTGGGAAAAGTCCGTCACCGTTGTCGATGTGTTCGTCGTTGATGCCATTAGATGGAATAGGGGCCGTAGAAGCGTGACCTGCTCCAGAGCTTTGGGCGAGCTCGTCGGCCTGATCGTGAAGTGGTGAAGTCAGGTCTGTCGCAGAGTCGCCAGGGTCGACCTGGTTTGTCTGGTATGAAGACATGGTGTTCCAATAGATCCAGTCGGCAACCGTCGAGCCGTGCAGTACCTTCCGCCGATCGCAACAGCTGTATGTCGTCAGGTGGCTTCGTTTGTCGTATTCCGTATAGAGCGGAGGGTTCAAGCTGGGGCACGGCGACTACGCCTCTGATGCGTTGTCCTATGGTGAGACAGAGGAGGGCTGCAGCGCCGTTGATAACCACAGGGTTTATTGAAGGGCAGAGCGAGCACACGCAAAAGTAGGCAAGCAGGCAAGATAGCGGTGGCTGACTGTCAGAGTTCAAGCAGGAGAGGTAGTCTGGCGATCCTGGTGTAGCTCCGCTCCGTGAGCCTACGAGATCCTTCCGCTGTACCCTGGCTCGCCTGTCACATGCGGGCACGGGCGGGAAGGAAAGCCTGTCTGATGAATGAATTCGTGTCGGTTGGCTGGCGACTCCACCGCTTTGCCTTGGTTTGCAGGGTGTTTGTTTCGTCGCGGTCCGCCGAGGTGCGTATGTAGGGGATATGCCGGCGTTGTTGCGTGTGGTGAAGTCGAGGGTATTCCTCGCCCTGAGGTGGAAGAGTAAGCGTAAGTGCCGGCCGTCGCCCCAGATGAGTAACGGCGCATCCACCTCGACCCTAGTGCGGATGTTTCAATGCACAGCACGCGCCACTTATCATCCCACGCGCGTTCTACTGCAGGCAAGCGAGCATGTATATGGGGCGCCACCGCGGCCGCTGTTCCCCGTTGGCGCCGCGCAGTGGTGAGGTGGTGAGGAGTGGGCTTGTATGGAGGCGCTATCCTTCGCCTGACCATGCTCCGACCACGCGAGATCGGTAGTCTACGATCCATGGCTCCCACAAGGCGCCACGCATGCGAGGGCAGGGTTAGGTAGGAGGAGATGTATCATCGTCATGTACAGTAGTCAGTATGTAGCAGTTCACACGACGCGGTTCGCTTCGCAGACGGTGCGCATCGATCGTACATACATATGTGTATGGAGACGGCGAGAACCAGAGGGGAGCCATCGCTGCCAGCACTCCAACACTAATTATTGCTAGCCGGGCATCACTCCATGTCTGTGAGGTCGGCCGTGCAGACGTGGGCTGAACCGTTGGAGGAGTGTTCGGTTTGTGCCTAGCGAGGCCACACTACCACTTCCACACGGCGATAGTGCACGCAGCTGCCAACGTTAATCGTGAGCCGCCTGTCTACCTGTGGTCTACTGTATCAGCAGGCTGGTAGATGAGGTCGCAGTCCCTTGCCTGTCGTCGGCACATTCGTCATCCACGTGCTGTCAATGCATCCCATGGCCTCCTCTAAATGCCCGGCCCCGCGTGCCTCTAGTCGCCTCAACTACGGTCCTGTCCTTGTCCTGCCTGTGCGTGCTGCTGCTGCTGCTGTCCTGCCTGTCCTGTCCTGCTTCCCGCCGACGTCAAGAAGGTCTCAACTCGCTCGCTAGGAGCCCGCCTGCCTGTCTGCACGCGCAACCATCATGCTATCTGCCTCCCGCCGCCCACTCCCACCCTCATAGTCTGCTGTCCCGCCGCAGTCACTGTTCCTTCCGACTCCCAGCGAGTGACAGAACCGCTGCGTGCGCACAACAACTGCACCCGCCCGCTCGACAAATCACCCCTGCGACCAGTTACCAGCACACCGGCGCTCAGCAGCACCACGCTGAAAACTGTGCAATCGCCCAGCGCACGAGAGGCTCAACGACACTAGTCAGACCGCCTTCCCTGTCCAGCTATGGTTGCAGCGGCATATTTCCTCGTCGCCGCCGTCGCTCTGGCTCTCGTCGTCCGCTCTGTCCGCACCTACTACTCCCTCGAGCAGTTCGGTGGCCATTGGTCGTCAGGTTGGTCGCGACTATGGCTGCTCAACACGCAGAGCAGCGGCGAGATGCACAAGCGATTCGCGGCGCTCAATCGCAAGCATGGTGAGTTCTCCACGCGAGCTGGCTTTTTTCTCGTTACCACTGCGCTGGAATCTCGCTCTTATTTGCCAATCACCCAAACCCGAGACCCGCTTTCCTGCGCAAGTCGTCGCACGAAGGCTTCGGTCTCGTGATACACGAACTACGCCTGGCAACATCAATGCGACAGATCACATTGGTGTTTGCTTGTCACAGATAGATGTCTCCTTTTATATCGCTGGCAGCCTCCGTGGCAAATTCCGCTTATGGACAACATGACTAACGGTGTTCTTCAGGCTCCACAGCACGCATTGGACCGAAGTTCCTAATCACGTCAGATCCTGAGCTGTTCCGGCGTATGAGCGCTGTTCGCTCTCCGTTCACCAGAGGCCATTGGTATGCCGCGCTCAAACTTCACCCTGAGCGTGACAACATCACGTCACATGTCGACGAACGTATCCATGCCGACCTCCGTACTCGCATGGCTCCTGGCTACTCAGGCAAGGAGAACCTGCACATGGAGCATGACATCGATGAAAAGCTGTTGCACATGTTCGATCTCATGGATAGCAAGTATGTGTCTCGTCCCGAGGACAACATCTTTAGGACGATGGACCTTTCCAGAATGACGTCCTTCTTCACGCTTGATGTTATCTCGAAGATTGCCTTTGGTCAGACCTTCGGCTTCCTCGACCAGGACGATGATCCATTCGGCTACCTCGCGAATCTCGAGCAATTCCTTCCCGCTATCATTGTCTTCGGTGTCTACACAGAACTTACGAACTTGATGAAGATGCCGCTCATTAAAGGCGCCTTACCCAAATCCACTGATAAGCGAGGCCTTGGTAGAGTCATGGGCTTCGCACGTGAACGGGTACAGGAGCGCTTTGGACCTAAGCCTATCGTCAGGCAGGACATGCTTAACTCCTTCATCAACCGTGGTCTTACCCAAGCAGAACTCGAGTCCGAGACCCTCACTCAGATCACCGCGGGTTCCGACAGCACGGCTTCGGCTCTCCGTATTGCACTGCACTTCATCTCTACTTCACCGCCAGTTCTTGAGCGCCTACTTGCTGAGTTGAACGCCGGAATCGCTGCGGGCAAGGTCTCTCGTCCTGTCATCCACGACTCAGAAGCCCGCCAGCTGCCTTACTTGCAAGCTTGTATCAAAGAGGGTCTTCGCATTCATCCGCCTGTCTCCGGTCTAATGGCAAAGCGTGTACCTGATGGCGGCGCACGTATCGAAGTCGACGGAGTTGAGAAGTTTGCTCCCGGCGGTACGCAGATTGGCTGGAACAGCTGGGGAATGATGCACGACCCGGAAATCTTTGGTGTCGACTGCGAGATCTTCAGACCAGAACGCTGGTTGCCGCGTGACAGCAGCGAGAAGGAGCAAGCGAGAGTTCTGCGCATGACAGAAACGGTAACGCTGAACTTCGGCTCTGGACGATTCGGATGTCTGGGTCGCGGCGTCGCTACAATGGAGTTGAACAAGGCCGTTGCTGAGGTAAGTCAAGCAAAACAGCCAAAGAGATGTTATTTTTGCTACAAGTTCTAACAATGTTTACAGACACTCCTTCGATTCAACCTCCAACCCTGCAGCCTGGCAAAGCCTTTCAATCAGAAAGTCATCGGCTTCACCGTCCACACCGACATGAACTTCATCGTCACCGAGCGCATGACAGCCGAGCAGCAAGCAGCCGCCGTCCAGGCTATGCGCGAAACCGACGCGGGAGCTGGCGCTCTTCCCGGCTCATACGACGAATGAACGAACGGAGACTTTGGCGCGCTTTGATAACTTTTTTCTGGGACGAGCTCTTCTGATATCCTAATTTTGCCTGCATGTTCTATCCCCCTTTCCTTGAGCTACGAACGGATCCTGCGAAAGCAGGATCTTTGAAACCCACTATCGAATCTGAAAGTTGGCGTGGCGTTGGAGGCCAAGCGGTGTCAAACATGCTTTTTCCATGACAGGTTTTGATCGAGACTTTGAGCGTAAGGCGCCTTTTCTGCAGGTCGTTCTATATACTTCGAGTGGACCCGAAGTATGCCAGCGTTTTTGCTGTAATTTTAACTTTCGAGACTTGAATCCTGCCAGAGCTACGTTGCGAGAACAACTACCTAAAGTATCGTACACAAGGATCCGATGTAGCTGCGTACATGTATATGGTGTCAGCTGGTGGCCAGATGCCTGAAGCTAGGTACACCGCATGAAGTTGTTCTCGTGCCAATCTATCAATGCTGACACCCCGCCGGCTTATGTGCGACATTTAGTCTCAGGTCTGGCGGGACAAGCTTCGCCGAGCAAGGAGCCACGAGGAGGCTACCATGAAATTCTCCGATGATAAGGTGTTCGTGTTGATGGTGGGATTGGTGGTGCTTAGTTGAATTGCCCATGCTACGCAATATGTATCATTGCAGCTGGACTGTATCGTATTCAAGTTCAATGTACGTGACTGCGATAGAATATTTGTTAGCATGGTAAGGTAGCTTTCGTGTCGGCTGGTGATGATCCCTTGTCCTCTCTTCAGCTCGAGCACGCCGGGGTACCTTAAATTGCGTGGGGTCGCTCGCATGGAGAGAGAGGGTTCACACGACCGCGCGTACATGACTCTCCGATATTAACGACACCAGCCTGCCCACACGCGCGCCATCTCACCTTCCTTTATGCCAGTTTTTGTTTTAAAGTGCAATACCATCGCATGCGAAAAGTTTGAGTACAGCGCGCCGCGGTTTTTGTGAGCCCCATGGTCTGAAGAGCTGAGCATCGAGCGCACGGGATACAGCACCGCGTATGACGAGACCACGATGATTCTGGCACAATGAATGTGAGTAGATACCTTTACGCTATGTCTGGACCAGCGCGAACGGATCTGGATGCTCAGGATGAGTGCGCTTCAACGGATCTTGGATTGCTTTCTGGAAGATGTCCTGGGCTTGAGATCGTGGACACCGACAGAGCTTCGTTGAATGGGTGGCCCGAAGGACAATGTTGGAGATGAACCACAAGAGGCGCAGGATGGACATGATAGCCGTTTGGGTCGAGTATCTGCTTGAGTAAGATTGGTGGAGTACACGACGAGAGCGCAATGCGCCTGGGATCCTTGGGTGCGCATCGAATGTCCCCAGAGCTACACGGCTGCCTGATTATACCTGGAAGAGCGTGTGATCCTGCGCATGAGACTGCACATCATGTTGACTATGAGCGGCTGCTCTCATACTGGCCTCGACGTCTCCATGGATGTCCTCTGGACTTTGCACGAGTGCGATCAAACAATCGTTCAGAGCTAATGCCTATATAGTTTTTCCAGCTACCGCCTGCATTAGCAGCTACTGTCGCAGCATTTGTGGCATCCATTCCTTTCGCGAATGCGCAATACCCACTACCTCCTACATACGATAATGTCTTGAAATCGCCAATCAATTCAAATGTGACCATATCCTACAAATATCCGGACGACGGAACATGCACAACCGTGTTTCCCACGCAGAAACAGTATACTGGCTACATCAGCTTACCACCCTACACTCTGGCTCCCATACAGCAGAACTACAGCATCAACACCTTCTTTTGGTTTATAGAAGCACGACAAGTGCCCGAAAGCGCACCCTTGACAATATGGCTGAATGGAGGTCCTGGTTCGAGCAGCATGGTTGGTCTCTTCAACGAAGTAGGACCTTGTGAGGTGGTTCAGATGAATGATGGTAGCTATGGCACGCAGTCAAGGATGTGGGGATGGGACCGCAGCAGCAATATGCTATTCATCGACCAGCCCAACCAGGTCGGCTTTTCTTATGACACCGCCACGAATGCTTCGTACGATCTCTTCTCGAACGAGATTTTCGAACCCGAGATGGCAGAGACTGATCTTCCGTCGTTCCTCAACCTTGATGGCACATTTAGTACTGCCAACTCAAACGAACGGGAGCCATGGTCGGCGTCATCAAACACAACCGAGATTGCGGCCTCTGCGACCTGGCATTTCTTGCAGTCCTGGCTGTCAACATTCCCGCAATACAATCCTGCCATCCGGCCCAATGTCACTTCTCCACAAGTCCCCGAGGCAGCTGTTGGAATCCATCTCTTCACGGAATCGTACGGTGGGAAGTACGGGCCAACTTTTGCCAGGTATTTCGACGAGCAGACTCAGAAACGCAAGAGCGGTTTGCTGCCTTCCAACGGCTCCCTCGATATCCAGCTCGAGTCTCTGGGCATAATCAACGGAATCGTTGACGATGCGGTGCAGAATTACTACTACCCGTTCTTTGCATACAACAACACCTACGGTATTAAGGCTTACAGCCAAGCCGAACAGCTCAACGCATTGCAAGCATTCTCAGGTCCTGGAGGATGTCTGGAGCAGATCGACGCCTGCCGTGCTGCCGCGAACACAACCGACCCGAACGGCCTGGGTGACGTTGCTCAGACGAACGAGCTCTGCGAAGCTGCGCAATACGGCTGTCTCAACGTCACAGCGCCATACGTGCGCAATGGGTACGACGTGTACGATATCAGACAAAAGAGACCAAGTCCCGATCCGCCTGCAGCGTACCAAGAATACCTGAACAACGAGACAGTGCTTGAGTCAATCGGCGCTCGTGTGAACTACACGGAAAGCAACCCTTACGTGCAACAGGGTTTTATCTCAACTGGCGATACCATTCGCGGAGGTCAATTAGACGACATCGCCTACTTACTAAGCATCGGTGTGCGTGTGGCATTGATGTACGGTGACGCTGACTGGATTTGCAACTGGCTTGGTGGGCAAGCCATCAGCCTGGAAGTGGCTAAGTTAGTGCGTCCACACCCGTTACCAGGACCAGGCTTCTCTGGACCTCCATTCGAACCTGGTTTGAACCCGTACGCCGACGCCTTTCCCGCCGCCGGATATGCAGACATCGTGGTCAACTCCAGCTACGTCGGTGGCGCCGTCCGCCAGTTCGGCAATCTGAGCTTCTCTCGCATTTACGACGCCGGCCACTTGATGCCGTACTACCAGCCCGAGACAGCATTCACCGTCTTCACGCGCATCATCCAAGGCACAGAGATTTCTACCGGTGACATCGTCGACCTCTCCACGTTCGCGTCAGAAGGGCCACAGAACGCCACGCATACCAACAAAGTCCCCGAGCAGCCTGATCCCACTTGCTGGGTTCGCGCGTGGAACAGCACATGCACGACTGACGACACTGAAGCCATGATGGCTGGCAAAGGCGTCGTAGCCAACGGTATCTTTTACTTAGATGACTCGTCCGTCACTCTACCAAGCTCTAGCGTGCGAGCAGGAATTCCTGGTAGCCCAATGAGTGTTGCGTCGGATGACTCGAGCCAGGAGACTGGCGGCTCGAGCTCGTCCACCACGGCCGCGTTGACAGGTGTGTATACTGCGACCAACACGCCCAGTCCCAGTGAGGGTTCTGCGTCGGCTGCTTGGAAGATGAAACGCAAGGCTTCAAGTCTTGGTGGTCCGGCTGTAGCGTTGGCGCTGGGTTTCGTGTTTGGAGTGGCGCTGTTATTATAGGCGCTCGTTATTAGCTGTGTAATTATCAATATCGCAAATATACCTGTTGACATCATGACTTGTCGCAAGACCATGAAGGCTACCATCGATGTTGACGCTGCACTAAGCTCCTTCAGAATAAAAAGCACATCCTCGCTTGCTCGTATGCACCGCTCAAAACTTCACTTTCGTAATTCGAATCGCAAGGATGTAGGCGCCGTAGAGTCATAGATTCAAGATCGCTGTCAATCACATACTGTCACATCAATGAATGACAAATACTCTCCACTTCACGCATGCAGGCAAGCACGAACGAACGAGCGACCGCATACATGTACCATCGTATCCTACTACATTGCGGACAAAAGCTGAAACAACGCAACGCTCTAACTCTCTCTTACAAATCAAACACAGCTGCCGAATTCGCGTAGAGAGCAAAATGCGACAATAGTACAATGCGGCTAAGCGCTATGAGAAGATGCGGAGGCATGCGAATAGCAAGCAGGCGTTCTCGGCATTAGAACAGGGAAAGCTCTCCTATTGCACGAAACGAAGACGAACGATCCCGTCGACTTTTTCTTCGGGAACAGGGTTCAAATCGGGAAATCGCTGAAGTATTGACCTGGTTTTGTATCCTATACTTGCAGGGCTGCTGCGGCGGGCCAGAGCGGACGGAGGATGCCTACATGCTAGTAGTCTTTGGCCCGATTGGGGTGGTGTGATGGACTGATTGAGCGGGAGCTTACTAGGACTGTATGAAGTGCGAGCCGGGTTTGATCGCTGGACTGGACTGCTCGTCGGGGGAGGCGTTCCGGTTCCGAACGCCTAGAGGGTATTGGCTTTGTAGGCGAGAGAGCCTAGTTCTGCTAAGATGTTTAGTCAGTATGTGGCTTGCGGTATGATGGCATGGAAAAGAGGTATTGTCATGGAATTGTGTGTGGGTAATTTTGAGAGCGCTTGTGTAACGCTATTATCAAACGGCGAGTAGATGCATGGGATTAGATGAACTTAGACACTTGTCTCTTTGTTGATTGGCGGTCGGCTAACTCTGCCTGACATCTGGCTGGTTTATAATTACGCGCTGCAGTGCGAGGGACCTCACGTGGCAAGTGCAACAAACGCATGCTGTTGTGTTTGCGTGTTGGTACAACATCTGCCTACCTGGATCACAAACAAACGCCTAGCCTAGGGCACAGGCGAGCAGAACAAGATAACGTGTATCGTGAGCCGCCGCTGCGGGATTGCGCAGACAAACTCAACCGGGGACACTGATTACGTGTGCTTGCATATACGAAATACGCAGTGCATGAATGGGGTTGTTCTGTCGGCGTAGAAGATGGATTCGGTGGCTGCCACGAGGTCGATGTGCCCAGCAGGATGCGATGGCGGTACGGGGAACGAAAGCACCCGGGTTTACCATCCTGGGCGTGCATGTGGTGGTGGGACGGAGGGCGCAGCGTGGCGTGCCTTGTGTCGTTCGGATCATGTGCGGCCGCAAGGTACATGTGGGCAGGCCCGCCTTGAAGCGTCTTGCAGATTGATCGGGTGTTGAGATCCTGATCAACCCTAGGGGCCGTAAGCTGCTTACGGAAATAGACACAGTAACAATGCAATGTGTCGACTTTCCAGAGAGGAAGATCTACCACAGCATGTGGTAATTTGACAGCTGCGCGCGCATGTGTTGGGCTGGTGGAGGAGGATCTACGAGCCATGGCTTGCGAGCAAGTACGGCATAATAGGCCGGCCACATGGCATCGCGTGCCCGCCACTCGTCTGCCGTGCTGCACCGGCGTTGCAGACTTGCATGAGAGTGAACGGTCTACAATGCAGTCATGAAGACGAAAACACTCGCGTTGTCTGCATGAAGGCTGGCGATGTCGCTTGCGGAGCAGCGGTCAGCCCAAACCGAGCGCTGCCGTCGAGTACACGTTTGGAGGATTGCATTTGCAGGGCGCTCTGCAAACACACCCACCTAGTGATGGGTTACAGCTCCACGGCAGTCGCCATGATGCTGCCCGCGTCGAAGCGAGATGAGCACAATGGTGTGACGGGCTGCACGCATTGTGCATGGCCTTCTCACATTCTGTTTTTAGGCGCAAGCCAGGGTGCGCCGCACGTGTGAGGCATCCTGGTGAGCATCAACTGTCGCTCACGTATTTTTGTTGTCGTTACGCGCCGCTCGCGCCAAAAATTGACAAACGGGACATATCATCAGGATAGCGGGCGGTGTTGCGTGGCTCGCGAATCAACCTTTTGGGCGACTATAGCTGGCGTTTTCTTGCCTACCAATAGGCAGCCTTAAGAGGCGTGCGAAGCTGCAGTGTTGTTCCAAAGCTTATCGACTTCTCCGCTTACAGAGCCAGCTAAGAGACGGCTGGACCGCGGAGGTAATAGTTGGTAACAGATCCTGCCTCGCTTACCAGGAAATGCCGAATCTTTAACTCGTGACCAGCATCCTGCTGTATGTAGTTGTGTCGAGAGCTGAAGAAGCAATGCGCCCGACGCCTGTCGCAGCTGCGTAGCGACGAGCAGGGGATTGCAATAGTTGAGGATATGTATGTGTCGATACTGGGCCGTGCGCTGTCCGGCAGAGGCCAGATATGCAGGGATAGAGAACAGGCCTCTCTCAACCCGGTTGCTTCGCATGTGGTGGTTGAGTCCATCAAACAACTATATCGATGTCTTCATATGGTGGAAGCACCGTTCGTCGGGTCGTGCGTGGCGACGTAACTTTCCATCTTCTTTTTGATCGATCTTACGTCTGAAAAGCTGGTCTTGCTACGTTTGGATGTTTGGCGAAACTCACAGGGGGAAGGATCATGAGCGAAGATACGGCTGTCACATGTACGTTCTAACCGCAATGGATAGCTCGATTTGAGAGCGTCTGCCAGATTGGGAAGCAGAGGTGCCGTGGCCGTAGCGGCTGTCAGCCCAGAAGGGTCGCGGGTTTGCTCGCTTAGTACGAATGCCAGGCATGCGTCTCATGATGATAGGCGGCAAGGTGCAGTAGAGCCTTAGCTCGCCCTCACAGATCCCGGCCGCCCACGCGACGAGTGCAGTGGCGCTGATCGTCCTGCAGGCGGATAGGACTGCACCGCTGCACCGTACGCATCCCATTTGACGCTCTGACTACACTGCTGGCTACATGGGAGCATGGCCGGCGAGAAGGAGCCTGGGGCGGCAGTTCGCACATTGGGCGCGAGGGCTCGCTTGCGGAGGTGCATGTTTGTGCGCGAGTGAGCCTCACTCTGGGCGACGGGCGACGTGTGTGGCATTGCCACGCGCGCGCAAGGAGCCAGAGGCAGGTCGCACACAGCGTGCTGGCGGCGCCGGGGGCTCCAGCCTACAGCGCCGCCAGCACGTTAGGGCAAGGATGGCTCAGGATTGCTGAGGATTCAAGGTGGCAGTCGACGAGTTGACGTGCATGGCGCCAGGCAAGGATGCGGGCCACGGGAAGACGACGCGGTGCAAAGGCTGCTCCTACCTTCTTGCTTGGCCCAGAGGCTGACTCTTGTCGAGACGGACGGCGGCGCCCGAGCGTGTCGTGTCGGGTCGTATCGTTCAAGGCGCAGACTGCCAGACGGACGAACGAACGAACGTGTACGATATGGGCTCATGGGCAGGCAGGCAAGCGAAGTACAGCAGCAATGTACCTCTGCCGGACAGGCCCGCTGCCGGCGATGGCGACAGTAGTCCCCTTCGGCCTGCCTAATCACCATCTCCAGCTCAGCCGCCGACGGGGTGGCCTTGCTCGTCTCGTCTCGTGCCGGGTAGCGTAGCGTGTGGGCTGCAGAGGCTGTCGAGGCTGTTCGCGGCACTTGCAGGAAACACACGTCGTCGATGCCATAGCCTGCTGCATGGACATGGGCGCCGTCGTGGGAATCGGCAGCAGGGGCATATAGTGGCCTTGCGTGCATCCGGTGCATCGTCTTCTTCCTATAGCCATTCCTTGCGCCGGACGGCATATGGCTGTCGTCGATCGACTTTTCCTACTGACGCCGCCGGCCACGTCTCGACGACAATCTGCTACTACTTCTCCGCCTGCGCCCGACTGATCTGCTAGGCACACCGAGTATTTCCTCGCTCTCAGCTCAGTATTGCGTGCAGCGTGCAAGGAATGCCCCACGACCATCCTGCTCAAGTCTGGTAGCGAGTCGGCAAGCTCCTAACCTTCCGCGGACAACGACCAACGAGAACCCTCGTACGCTTCCATTCCAGACACGCTTCAGAGCTCCAAGTGGGCTCTTTCAACATCGCGGCGGGGAAAGGCTCGAGTTGCCAGATCTTATCGACTACGACTGGCGGTCATCGGACGCTGCTGGCCGGTACGCGGTCTCGCCGGGGAGCGACCTTGTACCGACATCTGCCAAACGTCTGCTGCCATAACGACTGTTGAAGTGATCGGAAAGACCCTCTTGCAGTCACGAGATTTGTACATCGCCTCACGCCCGAGATCGCTGCTCCACTGCGGCAACGACCTGCTGGTCGTGTCAGCCTACAAAGCCGGTCGGGCTTGGTCGACCCTTTCCCACTATCCATTCCATCTCGCCCCAGACCGACTTGTAGAACAGGATCCTGGTTGCGGAACTGCGGGACACTCGGGACAAGATCCTGGAGACGACTACGAACGGGCCGTCCGGAGCAGCATCTTTGGGTTCGAGTCAATCACCACTTCCTCCCAACCGCGAGACGTGTTTTAATCTTGACACCCGCATGTCGCTGAGCTTTTTTGGACGACGCCAACTGCTGGACTTGGGTTATTGATGACAACTGCATTCGACGAATCACCACGACACGGCAAGGACTGACGACCAACGACGAGATTACGATTGGAGCGCGCTTTCCGGATTTGGCTGCGACTTCGAACATCATCAGGCGAGAGCGACAGCGAGTCGACGAGTCGAGCGCGAACGCCTGCCATCTGCCATCGCGACCGTTGAGCAAGTGCGACGGTGACCTCGCTCATCGCTACATGTCGACTTCGGCCTACGGTACATTTTCCCGTTTATTACGCATAGACCATTTCCAGGAGGCATCGGTTTCGACAGAGACAAACCGCAGAGATCTTCCATCGCCAATGCGCAGGGCGCTATTACCACAGGGGCCTCTTGCAAGTGATCAGCGAAGTTCTGGTGACGGTATACGCTAGTTCGAGACCCGAGCCTTGACCACGCTCTTCACGAGCCACAGGCCAGTGAGCGGTCTTCTGAGACACTCGATTCTGACCCGAACCATCCATAAACTACTTCACCCACGGCTCTCAT
>Ga0265797_10007188_pt1 | contig 15369 bp, 9 predicted proteins | sample P2T30metagenome_FD_192433 | JGI IMG/M metagenome (GOLD analysis project Ga0265797, IMG submission 192433) | Plant litter microbial communities from East Loma Ridge, Irvine, California - P2 T30 | ecosystem: Environmental > Terrestrial > Plant litter > Unclassified | place: USA: California... | reverse complement strand
GAGGGGGTCCATAGTACGGATTCGAATAATTTGACCAAGAAATATTGTTAATGCCAGCCCGACAGAAAGGTGCATGCTCTTCACATTTGGCAGCGAAAGGCTTTGGCTCAAGCGCAAGTGAGCATACTTGATACCACTGTGATCTTAGAGGCAAACGCCATTTGCCGGGATCAAATGGGGGTTTGATGGCGAAGGATACAGGCCTCGACGAAGAGGGAGGGCGGAATATGTGTACGGTATTGGAGTCGAAGCGCACGCCCATGATCGATCGTGAAACAGTGCAAGATTTGGAGGAATCAGTATTGCGAACAAGGTGATGTACAGTACAGTATGCTCATACCGTTCGTGCCGACCAAGTGATGTTCGTTGGACTTCCATTGCCCGCTGTTTCCCCCGGCTTCGGCTTTGCACATCCTGTCTCTTCTGGTCAAACATGATGGTTTGGGTATATATTGCACATTGACATATTGACGTCATCAGCATGGGGGTAAGCATTCACCACGATCCACCAATCACACAACAATATACTAACGACTCCACCAGATGTAGCTCAGTGGTAGAGCGTCCGCTTTGCATCTAGCAGATTGCGGAAGGTCTAGGTTTCGATCACCTACCTCTCCAATTTTTTGTGCTTTTTGCTGTCAATAGGCCATTACTATTGTTATTTGAGGGTACGAATGGGACGTGCGATGTGCAGGAAGTTGGCTGAACTTTGGTCTACAATGTTCATTTTCATTCTGAGTACGAAAAGCAACAGCTATGGGAGTTGACACCGCTATCGTCGGTCTGTTGTGTAACTCGCATCGCTGGAAATAAAACACGCCTGGTAAAGAAAAAAGAAAAGCCAATAGTCTGCATTTTGTAGCCTTAACACTTGTGCTACAATACTGTAGGGCGAGGTGTTTCCCTCTCTCTGACCGCTGAGGGATATGCCGAATGCTGATGATAGTGGCCGTACTGATTATGCTGATGGTCGTGCTGGTGAATGCACTGATAGTTGTACTGACGGTTGTGCTGATGGTCGTGTTGACGATCCTGCTAGCAAATTTGCTTGTGTTCAGGTTATAGGATACTGTCATATCACAGCCAAGTGAGTATGAGCCGAGAGAGGTTGTGCATGCTGGCGCGTCAGAAAAAGGTGCAATTTTCAGATGCCGAGACCATTCTACGCCCACTCGGGCGACGTGATAGGAAACATAGGGACTTTCTCATCCCATTCCTCCGTTTCGCTGAACATGAAGCCAATCTGCATTTTCTCAAGGTAGGATTGTGTTGTGAGACGTTCCCATCTTTCATGAATTGCGTCGACGACCATCATCTTCGTCCACTCTCGTGCATCCTCGTAGACCATGAGATCAAACTGCTTGTCAAGGGTGGAGAAGATCACGGAGTCGTAGTCATTGAGAGTGAGTACGACATTGTGCGTGTTCGGAAGGGGCCATACCCAGTTCTTGTTGAACCTAAGACGGATCTTCTGGGTGATAGACTCGAGATTGGGAAACGTGATAATGTCATCGCCGAGGTCCATCAGCATTTCGATTTCCGAGCGACCCCAGACTGGCTTGACGCTGAACATTGCTTTGGCTTGCTGAATGTTGTAGTTGAACTCGGACAAGTTCATGTCAAGCTCCCAGAGAGACTCGAGCTGGATGTGGCGGACGTGGGCCCTTTTGCTGTCGCTTGTCTGCCTCCAGACCTTGAAATGGTCACCATCTAAGAATGTGAAGACGTTTTTGCTATAGAACTGCTTGATGAACTCGTCGTGGAACAGCTTGCTTGTAAGAAGGAGGTTGCTCACTGGTGCTTTGTGTGACTGGTATGGCGGCGTGGTCGGAATTGTCAAGGTGGATACTGCGAAGGGACCCAGAACGCCATTGTCTGATGGCTCGTGAGGTCCAATTATCGGGAGAAACGGCAGGCGCTCATTGATTTCAACAGCCTCAACGAGTTCGCGCGTGGGGAGAAGGGTGACTGGTTTGGCGTGAATGCAGTAGTGGCTCAAGATGCATGCCACAATCTCCGGTGGTAGATACGGAATCCTGGCGACTTGAGGAGCCGGCAGACTCGGTGGCGTCGGTGTGGTAGGCTTGAGCGGTGCGCGTCTGGAGCGTGGCTGGCGCTTCTTCTGCGGAGCGGAACGCGCAACTGCCTGAGAAGTGCTTGTCGCCGGGCGTGTACGAAGGTTGTAGCGGCCAGGAGCCGAGTCGTCCGCCATCGTTGCGAGGCTCGCTGTGGTGTTGATCTAGGCGCGATGGGTCAGCTTCTCAACTTTGTCAACGTTGTAGTTTGCTGTCAGTACATCGAGGTTGAGGTGTTAAGTAGGCCGAGTGCCAGCGTGCGTGCTGCGTAGATGCTGAAGGTTGGTGTTTTGTCTTCAAGAGAATGCGTCAGCGCGTCCCAAGTCAACGTCTGGCTACAGTATCGATCGATCAGCTGACAACTTGGCGGCGCAACCTTCACTCTATCTGTTGTCCAGTCTACTGGTGGCTTCCAAAATTGACTTGAAGATTACGATATCTATAGCTGCAGAGCAGTGTTCACGACATATTTCGATACTTTTTGGAAACACAGTTGTTGGAAATGAGCCTTGGGGTTTTTTTCTTGAGTTTTGACATATTCAATACAGTCTACAACATGCTAGATCACCAATGGTACTCGTCCATCTCATCGTCACTGTACACAGACTCGTCAGGTTCGGATCCGACATCTTCCATGTCCTCATCAGCGCTGGACATCTGAGGACTGGAGTCGAACTCGATGTCATCGCCGTTGAGCTGCTGGAAGATCATGACTCTCGTCAGCGTAGCCAGCTCATCCGCAGAGAAGCTTTCGCAGTTGAAGAAAACAAACTTGTCCCACTCACCTGTGATGTCCAAATCCCTTGTCTGCATCTCACCGTAAGCACCGGCCTGGTGCTTGGCGTATATCTTGTTTTGAACTGCTAAGGGGTTGTTGCGCTCGTGGTGTTCAACGGATGCTTGAGCTTCCAATTTGACAAGAGGGCAGTGGTCAAACTCACCGTTCTTCAAGCCCTCCATTGTCCGCTCGTACTCCGCATGACGGGCTTGTACTTGTGGGTACGAACGGCGCTCCTCGTGGTAACGAAGTAGGTCCTTGCAACCGCCGATAGAAAACATCAGATCGGTGAGAGAGAAGGTGGGGTTGGAAATGTGGGCGAACAACTGCAAGAACTCTTTGTCAGTGGATGTGTGGCAGAAACTCGCCAAAGCTTGCTTGAGCAGGATGTGCGAGATGATCGCCTCGTAATCGAGTGTGCCACCGTGCTGACGGAACTCAATGGTGCCGATTGGGTCTCCGAACTCCTCACCATAAGGAGGCGCCCAGAGGTTGTCCAGGTTGAGGGTCGAATAGTGGGCGTTGGTCTTTCTCCGGCAACCGGGGATGTCGTTGCAGAAGAAGTTACTCAGTTCCTCGAAAGAAGATGCCTCTTCGATAGAAGTCAGCCAGTGGAAGATGTTGGGACCGAGTTCAGTCCTCTCGTTGTTCTTGAAGTGCCAAGCGAGACCAGCGTTGAAGTGGCGGCCGGGAGCAACGTTGGTTACAGCGTTCTCATCGATCCTGCTGGTCGAATACAGAGCATCCAGACGATCTTCGAAACCGGTGCAGAGCTGAAGGACAGACTTGGCGGTGCGAAGGGGCATGATCTCTGAGCCAAAGCCAATGTGGATGTGGAAGCCTGTGCTGGAGTTCAAGACGAAAACAACTCCTCTGTCGCGGAGCTCCTGGAAGGCACTGAGCACAGCAGCAATCTCGGCCTTCCAGTCGTCAGTCTCAAAGCTGAAAAGACTTGAGCTAACTTCCAGAGGCTGGATCATGTGGTCCATCAGGTCAGCCGGCAACGTCTCGCGCTCCTGCTTTGAGAGATGCAAGCCGCCTTCATCCTTAAATGTCCAACGAGAATATGAAGGTTCGTCGAGGTTCAATACCTCTTCGTCGTCTTCAGGATCCTCGTGACCGGTCGTCTTGAGTCCCCTGTCCAAGCATGCTAGCGAAAGAGCAGATATGGCGTCGAGTCCCTCGAACAGCTCCATGGGATAGACAGCTATGCACTCCAACTCAATTCCGAAGGTCATACGCTTCGTGTCGCTCTTGAGTTGGTCTAGGGTGACAGGGCCGCGGTGGTCCATAGCGAGGAACGCCATATTGGTAATCGTGTGAGCTGATGTGGTTGTGATGAGCTTGATAGCTGTTCTTTCGAAGCGTCAAGTAGCCTGCTACTTGGGTCGTCAGAAGAACGCTAGGGATTGCAAGCTTAGTGTGACAGCTGAGGACCTACTCCCCTCGGTGCAGCCTCGCTCGAGTCTTTTATTCGCAACTCGAGTCTTTTGTTCGTAACAGACAAAGGGGATTGTTCAACATGAAACAAGCCTACAACCAAGCTTACTTCCTTTGTCTTTTTGATCGATACAGAGGAGAACAAGTCTATTGTCAGACATAAGAAAGCCAACAGCGAGAATGTATCGTGGGAGTACATCGAAAGATACCAGCATGAAGGCCGGTATAGCAATCAAATTTTCGGAAATGGTAGCAAAGATGTAGGTCAAATTCTCATTGATACGCTGATGAATACGATAGAACTGCTGTACTTAATACTATGATCACGTTCGCGCGCATGCCTTTCCTTTGCCAGTCCGTCATAGCTCCCAAGTTGATCTGCACAAAAGAAACTCCACTGCATCTGCAATTCTTCGATGAAACGCCTGTCCGCGCGCGTGTCCTTCCGTTGCCAGTTTGCCGTAGCTCCGAGTCCCACGTCGATCTCAGCAAATGAAACTTTACTGCACCTGTAATCCTTTCATGTGAAGCCCTCTAGGGCTCTAAGCATCTCCATCATAACCCTCGTCGGTCGCCTCAGCCTCGCAGCCCACCAGCGTGAAGTCGAACCTGCGAGCCGGCTTCATCTGATCTGGGGACAAGCGTACGCCACCGTCTTCCGTGTCGTCGTCGAGATCATCCGAGTCCAAGATCTGGACCTTGTCGACGAGTTTTGAAGACTTGTCTTCGTCAACTCCAGTTGGAGTCGGGTCTCCATCGACAGGCTCCGAAGGCTCCTCGTCGTCATCTTCATCCGGGTTTTGATCATCTTCGTCGAACCCAGCAGGCTCTTCCTCCTCCTCGTTGTCATCATTGTTGTCATCATCATCTTCCTCCGAAGGCTCATCATCAGAAGAATTGCACGATACGCACGCCCAATCTTCTTCGTCGTCGAATTCCTCTGCGCCGTCTTTGCCGTGTTCAAGCCAGGTACGCAGGTTCTTCTCGTGTAGCTTGTAGTAGTCGCGACCAATACCACTGTCGACTTTCTCCCAGATACAAGGTTCGGCCTTGACCAGCCTAGTGACGAGCCAAGTTCCAGTCTGAGGGAACTGTGGGTCCAGTGAGCGAAGCCAGAAACGCATGGCCTCGTTGGCTTCGTCAAGTGTGTCGAGGGATTCCTCCTCATCGTCGTCTGGTGTGTTGGCCGAGTTGAGCAAAAAGCTCAATTTGCCGCTAGTCGCGTCGCCGTCGATCTTGCACCAGAGTTCGCGAATGGGAAGAGTGACTTTGCCGCTGTCGTTGACACTAACGACGCGGATTAGGAGATGGTGTTCAGGCCCAGCGTGTGCTGAGAAGTCGCAGAGCGGAGTACCGCTGGAGAGGTGGCAGTGCGTCATGGTGTGAGATGTGGTCGTCTTTGATTTCTTTGTTGATTATTAACAGGTGGAGCTTAAGAAGCGTTGGTGTAGGATGTGGGTCTGGTGGTAGTTGTTGTATGTTTGGTGGTGGATTGAGTTGGACGCGTGTGTGGGATGGAAGATATAGGGAGGGCTGGGAAAGAATCTCGAGCAACAGCAACAACAGGTGCGTCTTGTGAACGCGTCATGGTTGGTGATAGGTGACATTGAAGTGTCGGGCGGCCGGCCTATCGCGAGCGAGCTCGCGGGCGAAAGTGAAGAAGGAGGTCAGCTGCTGCGTTCGGCGTGCATCTTGGAAAGACCAGTGACTGGCTCACGTCGGAGCAATTGAGGAGTCGTAGTTTGCAGTGTTACAGGCAATAATTGCACTCGATATGATCTGTTCGAGCTGCCACCGTACAGTGAGTATCTGCTAGCCGGCCATGATGTCGATATTCAGGATCCCTGTATATCTTCGAGCATCACCTGAAGGGTAGACAATCTCTTCCAGATAGTGGTGATCCTCAGCGCGTGTGTAGCAACGCGAAACACAGGAGGCACCTAGATAGCATGGTATTCATGATCAGGGTATGGGTGCAGCGTCTACCGGCGGTCTTGAAGATTCTTACAGGTAAGCACATTTGAATGAAGCGTGTTGTCAGCATAGATCGTGCTTTAGTCGTAGAAGTCGATTGAATACGTCTCCGGTACAGATCGCAACTTTCATATCCTTCGGTGATGATACTTGTATGCTGAAGCAACAGATAGCCATAAACTTTGAGCCATACCTTTCTGGAGACATAGATAGATGATGATCCATGCCCTGTAGCATTCGTAGACGAGCCGCTCTTCTCAAGTAGGCTTGTGTCTTATCTCGAGTGAGAGCTGGCTATCATACCATATTTGGCCTGCCGATCGCTCCGACTCGTCGGTCTATCTGCCCTCGAAATGCAGCCTCACACAAACAGGAAGAGCGATTTGAAGCCAGATACATGCCAGCGTTTGCCATTCCCTCAGTTTCATGTAGCACAGTGCAGAGATTGCCGTCCAAGCTCCCTTTTTCTGTTCACCGGTCCTCTGCTCTGAGTCTATATCAATTCAGCCACGTCCTTGCCAAAGAAAGTCTTCCCTCCCACACATACACCCTTCCAAATCGACATACCAGCGAAAATGGACCTCAGCGGCGGCTACACCACCACCGACACCTGCAGCGTCTGCGCGTCTGTAATCCCATTCGGTCCTGACGCCTGCTTCGACATCGGCGGATCCGACGTCTGCGTCCCGTGCATTAAGAACTGCTTGGACGCGTCGATCGCCTCTCCTCTCGGCTACCCCCCCGTCATCAACGGTGACATGTTGCACCCCAGCATGTTCCCGGCGCCTTTCTTCGGCGGCCAGGAGGCGTTCGACAAGTACAGCAACCTCTTCGACATGAAGAACGAGGAGTGGGCTACCCCCATCGCCCTCCGTCTGTACTGCGTCTGTCCTGCCGGCATGTTCATCGGTGCTCTCGAGAGCCCCCTCAACCGCAGCGAGACGACGTTCGCTGGTTGCGGCTCTTGCATGCAGGTGTGGTGCATGAAGTGCGGGCGCAGGACAGACGAGTCCGACGCCAGCATCTCCGCTCATTGCCACTGATGTGCATGGCATTCTGTAAGTAATTGATCAGCTGGCTCCTTCGAAGAAGTGCAAGATTGCTAACACTCTGCCACAGCTGAGTCATGAGATGGCCCACATTGCTGCCAGACGCATCGGCTTCTGCAGATCAGCATGCCTCTGAGAGCAAGTCTTTGCGGTATGAGATCGACCACACTGGCAAAATCCTGAGAGACAGCTGGGATCATCGAGCTTGTTGGTAGTTTTGGGAGTATGGGGTGTTTGAGGTTCGTGGGTGCTGAGATTTTGGTATCGGCGCGACTGAGATACCTTCGACAAGCTACTGTCAATCAAATCAACAATTGCATGAGATTTACCAATGTAGAGAGCTTCACTCAGTTCGTATTCGTCCATCATCACTTTGTTACTTTCTTCTGCGCCGTGTTGAAGTTTTGGCGGCTGCTCTGAGTTGTTGTGGCCAATAGCCAAAGCTTTGCGTGCCGTATTTCCCTGGCGAAGATGTATCACCCGATTTTCACGCTCGTTAGTGCCAGTGTGCTGACTCATTAGTATCTCACGAGCCGGCCACATGCTCTTGATAGTTGATGTACACTCTACAGTATCTCTGTCTCACGACAAACATGATGTTCTTGCATCCAGACTTATGCACCACCCTTCACCCTCAAGTTGTTGGCCAATTTCACGCTTTCTGAGCCATTTGTGCCTGTTCTGATATCTTGCATGACTCTGTGAGGCTTCCAAATCGTCATACTGTTCTCTGACCAATAGGCTGATGTTCTGGCAATGACGATGGAAGGTGAGGTCAAAATAAGAAAGGCAAGGGACACAAATGTACCCCGCTCTCGGCAGCATGGCGACATGCATGTACATGCATGTACACGTGAGTCCTTATCTAGACAAGTCCTATGCGTAACATCTACACGGATCCCCCCTCTCGCTCCCGCCATGTAGCTCTTCACACTGTCTTGTACAATTTTGTAGACACACCCAAGCGCGGCGAACGACAAAATGGCCAGCTTCCTCCGCCGTTCGCTTGCCACTCGCATGAGCACCAGTCGCCATGCTGTCTCTGTCCAGATATTCACGCGCAGCACCAGCACCAGTGCCACGTATGGCATCTCCGCCCTTAGCAACCGCCACGAGACACAACACTTCCACAGACTATCACGTCTCCCGCTGATGGAGCATAGTCCCACCCTGAAGCTTATCCACTCCAGCGAGGTCGCTCCCGGAGCTTCCTCGGCCTCGTTCAGCAGCTCCTCAGTTGTTTCCTCAGAGCGGAAGGAGGATCACTCGCTTGGACATCTGAAGCAAGAGGCTAGTGCTACAGAGCGACCATCTCGCAAGCGCATGGAGAGTTCAAAAATTACCAGAGACGAGAAGACTTTGTGGTCAGTCATTGCAGAATACAAGAAGGAGATCAGCGGTCTGAACAAGCGGTTGGACGGGCACACAATCAAGTTGGCAGAGCTTCAACATATTGTTGAGAAGCAGATGGAGGATGCCAAAAGTGAGCCCAAGCTTTCTTCGGGCATTGGGAGTTCCAGATCGAAAGAAGAAGATGATGAGCAAAGATTTAACTGGACAGAGGCAGTGACGACAACAGTGCTGCTGATCATCACCTTCGCGGCACTCTACCAGTCGGGCAAAAACCAGGGCGAGGCTATCTACTACAAGTCCCTGTACCATGGCCAACAGCAAGAGCGTAACAATTCCGCGTCAGCACCACCGAACAACATTGAGTATCTGAATTGTGAGAACAAGGCGCAGATCCGGGTCACAGTTGAGCGGATCATCGATGGCGTTCCTGATAGAGTCTCTCACGTCAACAACGACACGCAGCAGTCGAATGCAAGTGAATCAGATACACAGTTGGGAAAGTCTGACCGTAGCTGGAGTTCGCTTGTGTGGAAGAAGCAGTAACCAAATCTTAGGCTGCTGCTTGCTCGGGATGAGCAGATATGGTTTATGATTTATGACCTCGGTACCTTAGAGCAGCATTAGCGATCTGGCGATAGTACCCTGCGACAGTCTCGGATATTTTTTTGGGTATTATTCCGATTTCGGCATCTTGCTTCATCTACAAGGCAAATTTTGTACACGTTTACATCGTATGCTCATAGAAGGAGATTGCGGATACACGCACCCCTAGCACAAAGACTGTTAGTTGCCATCTTATTCATGGACATCACAAGAGCTGGAACATGAAAGAAAATTCTGGTAATGATTTGTTGATAAGTGTTCGATTGATTCGCTAAACAAAAACTCGCAGGGCGAAAGCTCCCGCCATGATGCCACAGAGTCTAAGATTCTGCGCTCTGTTGTAGCATTCTAGCCAAAAAAGAAAGTGTGTTGTACATCTCCTCGTCAGCGTGGCATCCTTTCGTACAAGAAAGCGGAACATCAAGTGCTCTCCGGCAAGAGATCACGCACGTTTTCCTTTTGTGGCAACCCAAACTGAGCACGGGCGTCGAAGAGGGCCGTATGAACGAGTTTGAACGCTTCAAGGTCTGCCTCCATTTTACGAATCGCCTTTGCGGGGGGATTTTTCGGAGAATCCTCTCCAAGGAGCTTGTCTACCTCAAGGTCGATGATATTTTGGACCTTGTCGATAAATTTGGAGCATCCCGAAATCACTGCTGTCCTCTTGGCTGCATTTCCCTCATGCTCGACACGAATTTTGCGCGTCTCGAGGTTGGCCATGATGTGCTGCGCCAATGCCACGCCCGATTTGCCCTCTGGAAGCGGCGCACGATAGTCGGAAAAGCCATTGGGAAGATCGTGGGTGTAGTCGTCGCCAAAGTAGAGGGTCCGCTGTCGGCCTGGGAACTGGTTGTTCACCGCGCTCTGCCAGGTCTCGTCGTCATCGAACGTGTGGTCCCAGCAGCATGGCACTTCATCCTCAGCTCCATCATATTCCAATTTCATTCGAAGCTTCTTCAAGCGGAGCGTGTATCCGCTGATCGTCAGATGGCATACGGCAAGGTCTCGGACCGCCCCCCAAAGCTCCCTTGGCACTTTCTGAAACCACAACGCGATAGACCAAACGCGACATGCAGCTTGGGAAGATTTGGTAGCGTTGGCGATGTGGACTTCCCACTTCTTGTAAGTAGGTTCGTCTTTAGCCCGAAAATCGGTTGCTAGAGCTAGGAATCTGCTGTTCAAGGCAGGAATTTGGCGCTGGTTGGCGACCAAAATGCGAGACACGCGGTCGAGACTGTCCATGAGGCCTTCCTCTTTCTCGCGCTTGGAAGTTTCTTCCTCGAGCGATTCAATCCGACCTTGAATCCAGGCGGTAGCCAGCTCCGAGTAGTCAACCTCCTCCTCAGAGTTCTGCCTGCAACGCTCAGCAGCAAGAGATGACGGCGCATCAGAAACAATGTCAGGCTCCTCGAGACAGGTTCCCTGGAACGGGTTCAAGATCGAGGGATCGCCAACAATATTGTCCCACGGAGTCCTCTGGTCGGCATCCGGATCGAAACCGGCCTCGAAAAGGCGCTTCTGACGCTGCTCTCTCGAGATCTGGGTCTGCTCGCTGTCGAAGCGCTCGCACTGTTCCTCGTATTGGCGTTGGCGGAAAGAGTCAACGTCGATCGGATCAATGGTCAACAGGGTGATGTCTTGCTCGTGCCCCATGAATCGATTCGCATGGAAGTGCTCGATGCTGTCGACCTCGTACTCCTGTTGCAGGAACTCGCCGAGGCCGGCAAGGGCAGGGTGGTCGAGGATGGAAGCCGCGTCGTAGGGGCTGTTGGGATCCATGATGGTTGAAGCGGATAAGGGATTTGGTTGGTTGGTTGATTTGGTTGGTGGTTGGGTGGTGGTCGGGTGTGTTGGGCGGACGTTACAGTGTCTACCAGGGTGTGTTGATAGACGATGTGCGGTGGTTTCGAAAACAGAAAAGTGGTGGTGAGCACTGTGCTTTTGTACCCAGGAGTCTGCATCTTGCCTACGACCCCTCATCAATATCACTGTTCACAAAAGTGTGGCCTTGCTGGGCAGGCGCTTTGTTTGATCAGGCTGCAGTCGCTTTGTGAAGCCGTACGACACCTCGACGCCCAGGTTTGTCAAAGAAACACAAAACATTCAATGTTCAACAATGCCATTGTTCCAGCTTTGGCAGCTCTCCGACAAGCACAATTCACTGCACTTGTGTAAACTGCGAAGCGAACGAATCAGACGTCAGTGTGCGAATAATGTCTCGATGGCTGTCACGCATACAGCTGATGGGATGAAGAGGAAGACTCGATGCTAGACATACACTGATCAGATTGGATGTGAGAATGGGCGTTGACACATTGGGAGTAGTAGAATTATTCGAAGTCTAAGTACGCTAGACAATGCTGCTATGGTCTAGCATTGGGCATCATGTACTGGTAACAGGCAAATATCTTGTTGGTATCAAGCCTTTGGTTGCCAGCAGCCCCGCTGATCGTACGACTCGCGATGATGAAGACAAGAAAACCAAGAAAGAATGTACTTTTCTCTGATGTTGTGGACAATCTGGCAGCCTGAAAGAGGCCGCTTCCTGTTTTTGTCATCGTGGTTGCAAGTAGTGCGTCACGGGTTTTGGCGAATTTGTGGTCTCATGCTGATCAAGCTTCATCTCCACTCATCCGACTAGAGGTCGTCCTCATCCATAGCCTCCTGACTCTCGCTCCGCTCCTCGCTTCCAGTAGCCAAAGAAGAGCTGCCTTCCACCTCGCTCGTCTCGTCGTCTCCGTCGTCTCCGTCCTCATCGTCTCCATCTTCCATAGCTTCGGCTGCAGCAGCTGCCACTCCGCTCTGAATGGGCTCGTAGATACTGGCAGCGTCATCCTCTTCGGCGGCGCGGACACCACCACTTGGACCTTGGTATTGCAAGAGGTCTTGTTGGAATCTGCCAAGTACAGCCCTCTCACTGATGACGCGCTCCTGGAAGTCTGCTGGGAGCTGATCATTGTCGGTCTCCGTCAGATCGCTGAAAGTCACGAGTGCGCTCCACACGAACGAGCGCAATCTTCGCAGCAAGATATCGAACTCTTCCTCCGAGGCGGCATGCAGCACGCGGATCCTACGAGCAGCGAAGCTGTCGCGCACGTGGGCAAGTCGAGCCTCCTCGTCACCTTCAGCCTCGAATGTTGCGAAGTAGTACTGGGTAAAAGCGCTATGAGCGCTGCGCAGTTCATATCCAAAGAGATCGTGGTCGCTCATGCTAGCCATACCGCCTTCGTCGATTGGCTCAATCTCACGAGAACCGTCGGCGAACTCAGCTTGATGGAATCTGAACTCGAGACGTTCGAGGTGAGTGTAGTACTGCTCGACACGGCGAATTTGTCGAAGAAGACGAGGAGGAACGCTTCGAGACGCGTCTTGAATGCTGCCTTCCGGTCCACCTGTGTAACATTGGAGCATCTGGTATAGATGTGCTCGAATGATCGCGGTCCGGCTAGCAAGCTCGTAGTGATCTGCCCAAGATCTGTGTGCTTCAGGATCGCTCTGGGCAAATTCCTCGATGCGGCGGACCAGCTCATCTTCCAGTTCCCTCTCTGTCTCGCGGTTACGAAAGGCGCGCATATCGGCCTCGCGTGCATCTGTCTCTTCTACAAGGAGACGATGTCTTCTCTCTCTGGCTTCCACACTCGCCATTTCCTCTGCACGTTCGTACAGCGCTTCAGTTGCTAACTCAGCTCTCTCGCGGGCAATGTTGCGAGAGCGAGAGAAAGGGAGCCGGGATGACAGTCTGATCTCAGGCTCTTCAAACGAAGTGTTCGTCAGAGCATTTGCGATCTCGGAGACTGAGCCACGAGGACGAGGGCGCGCTCGAAGCTGATGAGTGGGAAGGAGATCGGAGTCGGAATGGTTCTGTTCTCGTTCTTGTGCGTTGATTCGCGCGGCGGCTCGCTCTTCGTAGCGGCGCTGCTGGATCCAGATGGGATTTTCGGTGGGAGACGAGTCGGAATCGGATTTCTTGTTGCCGGGCATGGTTGCTGATGATTTTGAGATTCTTGGTAAGGCTTATGTGGTCGATATCGATAAAGGCGAAGAGAAAAACACCGAATGTGGTGTATGGATTTGGATGTAGAGCTTTGAATTAACAAGACGCACGGAGGCAACTTATAAAAACTTCGGGCACGCGTGAAATTCTTGGCCAAACAGCAAGGAGATGAGGGAGTGGTCGCACAGACAAGAAGTGGAGGCACTAGTAAGTAAAAGCAAACGCGCAGGGGTTCTAAAGCGAGCTCTGTTGTATCTGACTACACTCCCACTCTCTACGATTGAATGAAGCATTCGTTGTCGACATTCTCCATACTCGAGGAGACGAAGGGCAATTGCGTAGACCTGTAGCTTAGAAGTTCTCCCAAAGGGATCTTATATTTATCATGGGTACCTACGGCGTTGTATCTCTACCACAGCTATCGAAGATTATGCTTGTTTGACCGATAGTCTCAACGGCACGCCTCGCGATATAAGATCAGTGGCTGAAGATATGAATGCAGTCAAGTCTGTGTCACCTAGCTTTGCTGACCAAGTCTCCACCGCAGGTATAGAAACTTCCAGATCTACATCAAACAGGCACACCGCAGTCTTAGCGTAGACACAACTCGCTCTGACTCTTGTTCTCGAGAATCTACGTGTAGCTTCGAGCAACATCATGTATAGAGTGGTTGATCGGCGGCTGACGGCAGACCGAGCAAATTTGGCGTGACAGCAGTCTTAACAGAGCAGTATTACGCGTGCTCAAGACAAATCGATCGAAACACAAATACTCACATTTGTTGAACATTGAGGGATCGCTGCTTCCGTTAGCTTGTAAGTGAATGGCTTCTGAAGTGCGGTTAGACTTGCTTGGCAAAGAACGTCTTAGCCGAAGACATGACCCCAGGATAGCGGGCGGGCATCTCTTGGCCCCATACTTTCGATGTCATAGGCCACAGTACAGCTAACACATACCAGAATGTCAGACTATTGTACAATGGTCGATGACCCTCTACGCGTGAAGATTGTAAGTCAATGCAGTCTTCATCGATGGATTGGAAGGTCGAGCAAGCTCCTTGATTTATTTCATATGTTAATGATCGAGCGAGCAGTGTTTTCTGAGCGTAGTCGTACGATCACGATGCACTTGTAGGAGTAGAAAGCTCGCTCAGTACTGTTGATACTGCTGCGTTACCGTTTGCCAGTTCAAGTCTCGGAGTAACACGAGTCTCGTCTTGTTTCTCCTTCGAGACCGAACAACAAAGAAATTTGCAGGGACTTCTTGTTAGTTCTTTCAATGGCTCTTTGTCTTGTTATCCCCACATCTGGTCCGCGTATAGCGCGTACAGCGAGACGCTATGCCTATCGTACGCCAGGATCCTCTGAAGGATACTTGATGCTCGGAAATGCCCATGAGATGTACTTTGCTGCGAGTTATGACCCATCCAAAAGACAGAGCCGCATGTGTTGAGTCGGCGCCCCGTCTACCACCCAAGGTATGTTGCTTAGATGAGTCAGGTTCAAAGCCTTTGTAGCGAGGCCAAAGAAGAGTTGGCTGCGTAGGACCTCGCAATATTGATTCTAGTGCGAGGAGAGCATGCAGATGTTCCCTCAGCAGTATAATTTGAAGGCACTAAGGACGTAATCTATAGAATGACTTGAAGTTTAAGAAGAAAGTTTCTTGAGTATCGTTCGAGACAGGACTTGTAGTGTGTCTAGCTTTTCCTCTATATGTCCAGAACGATACTTCGGATCCGACAGCTTGATGCTGCTATACCGTCAATCCTGTAAGTAGAGTGTGTAGCAAGGTACAGCGAAGTAACCTTACAAGTCGCAGAATTCACTGCCCTGGCGTTACCCTTCACGGTTGACGTTCACGTCATTGGTATTGGATGCGATTATGCTGCCTGGCCCAAAGATTCACAAGGCCTTTGGTGAAAGCGAGCAAACAACGCGACACTTCGAAAGCTACTAAATCCCAGCGATACCCGGCATCCCTCACATCCTTACATCTCACACACCACAACATTTCTCGAAGAGCAGACAGACCGTACAACAACCATCCGCCCTTCCCATATCCACACCTCATCACCAACACCAACATAGATACATCAAACCA
>Ga0265797_10007187_pt1 | contig 15370 bp, 11 predicted proteins | sample P2T30metagenome_FD_192433 | JGI IMG/M metagenome (GOLD analysis project Ga0265797, IMG submission 192433) | Plant litter microbial communities from East Loma Ridge, Irvine, California - P2 T30 | ecosystem: Environmental > Terrestrial > Plant litter > Unclassified | place: USA: California... | reverse complement strand
AGTGATGTAAGCAAAGTCTGAAGACGCAACTAGATCTCATTGGTCTAGAGTCAAACATTCATGAGTGAGCCGCGCCGTTCAGCAACTAGACACCAGCCAGCCAGATGATGAACAAGACCTCTCAATGCCGTGAAAGTATTCTTCTTTAGGGTATCATATGGCTCAAAACTTCACACCCCCAATAAGCTAGTAACCGCCCGCAGTCACAGCCCTTGTCGCCAGTTCCTCGATCCTCTTGCGATACACCGTCATCTGATGCTTCATCGGATCACCATAAACCACCTTCCGCAACGTCTCGCCGTCCACAGTAACCGCTTCAATAACGTCCTCCCGACCTATCCTCGGCCTCAAGACGATAAGCCGACCGGCTGGTGACAGCGTGGATGGTGGAATGGACCATGCCGGCGCACTCGACGAGGTGGTCGAAGATGTAGTCTGAAGCGACGCTTCCGACGGCCGCGTCAACCGTGGGACAAGACTGCTCTTGAGCTTCGACCTGGGCGGCGCCGAGGACGACGGTTGCGACAAGTTCAACTTCGACCTATTCGTAATCGTCGACGCAAGCGCAGACGCACTCGGCGCCGGACTCGCATAAAGCTTCAACAAACTCTTAATAAAAGTCCTGTCTGCGCGCGGAACAGGATCGCCTTCGTTAATGAACGAGAAAAACAAGCTCTTTCGATGTCGCCTGTCGTCCGGCTTCTGCAAGGCGCGTAGGCTGATGGGCGGCGCGCCGAAGGTTATGCAATGCACGCGCTTGAAGAAGCCGGTCAGATAACTGAGTTCAGACTCTACGTTGTTGCTCATCATGTGCGCATAGAGGAGTGCAGCAACGGCGCCGCCGGCTGAGTGGCCGGTGATCAGCAGGCTGCAATTCGATCGTGCGGGATTTTCCTCGAGGAGAACACGGAGACGGTCGGCGACTGGCTTGATCATGCGTTTTGCTACATAGAGAAATCCCGCATGGCACAGATTCCCTGCGTCTTCAAGGAATCCTTCGGGTGTGGTGGGTGCCGTGTTGTAATTCACAGCCCAGTCCATGAACCCGTCGGTCCCACGGACTGCAAAGACAACGGTATTCATGTCGTCCACAGGAACCGATTTCAAAACCATGGCTTTCGTGCCCGTACGCCAGTCCGATGGAATGTGTGTCTCCATCTCTTGCGACTTCGTCCTTGGAGGTGTGTACACTTTCTCAGAGTACGTCGCTGCGAGGCAGAGCAGGGGATATGTCGGCATGTACACTTTGAACGGCGGGAGATGTGGCGGGAGGCGAGAATTCGAGTAGAGCCAGACTTTTGAAAAGTGGTTAGAACCTTTATCAGTGCCCACCATTTTCCGCGCTGCATTGTACTGGCCTGCCTCTACTGACGGATTTGAGGCCAGTGTTGCTTGCGAAGGATTGTCATAGACGAGAAGGTCTTGCTCTTGCCCGCTGAAACGCTCGCCATCGATGCTATTGATGACATTGTCCATCTTTGAACTGATGGCATCGTATAGCGCTGCACCGTGGCATAGCGCTTGCATACTCTTCATTGCCACTGCGTGCGTAGGTCGTTCAATATAATTGTTAGTCATTTTCGTCGCACTTTTGCATGCATCATTTCGCAGGTCGGCATACGACTTTGCCACCATTCGATCCAGTTTGTCCCACTGCTCTTTGAAAGGGCCTTCATCTCTTTGCTTGGCCGGCGGAGGCGAAGCAAAACGAATCGCTGACTGGCTGGCGTAAGGCTGACCGTGTTGCATTGGTGGCGGCCCGTAAGGATGTCCATGGGGCGGTGGCTGCTGTGGTGTTCGGCCGTAGATAGGATGCTGCGTTGGACTCATAGAATAGTTCGCATGCGGTGGCGGACTCATCGCAGTCTGTGGATGTGGTCGATAAGGCTGCAAATACTGTGTAGACATAGCCTGAACCGGAGGGGCAGAGTGTTGCGGGTGGACATCCAAAGTTGCTTGCGCAGGCTTCTTGCTCGAAGAGCGAGGCTTGGATGTCTTGGAAGACGTCTGCGAAGATTTCTTCCGGCTTCTTCGCTCCTCTGTCGCATGTTGAGCCATGCTGAGAGCTGGTGTCGCAAAACGCTGGTCTGATGGTGCGGATGACAATGTTTCGGATTCGCGTCGAATTGGCTTCGCTTTCTTCAGCGCTCTAAACGTCGGCGTCTTCTTGCTGTCGCAACAATCCCGATCATCGCCGCTGCGGCGCTACTTTACCAAAACATTCGTCCAAGCTCTTTCAGGCCGCTGTTCTATTCTTCGCGATGTATAGGACTCGTCGAGTGGTGTTGTGTAGAGAGATGTGGAAGAAAGGAAGGCTACGAGGCAACGATTGTGATCGAAGTCCTCACCGGCAAGCCCGACTGACCATCAACATGTCCGCTGCGCCAAGTCACGCATAGCCACCATACCACCCTGTGAGGCTCTCACTGGTCCGGCTACACGACAACCCATGCCCAGCAAAAGGCGAATACGCGATCGTCAGCTTTGATTGGGTGGCGATTATCTTGGCGATTGCTCAAAGTTGCCTCGAGCAGATGACCACTCATGAATCGTGGAGGACCGAAGACGTGCATGTGAAGAAGCTCTTCTCGCTGTCAGGTATTCGGCGTTTTCTTGTAGCAGGTTCGATAGAATCCGCATAATTCTCCATGGTCATGAAGATGCATTTGCCATGTTACTATTCCTGTCCATTCAAGGATGCTAAACCTGCTAGCTTCTCAGCTTCCCCACAAGGCGTTCGATGCTCTCATCCACCAGGGACCGAACTGCCTACCAAGCATATCCTCACACAACAATTGGATACGTAAATCTCCGATGCCATGATACATGACTTACATCACTTGGTGAACTACCGCGATTTACATCCTATCGCCATCGATCGAACTTTTGTTTCTCGGCCGCCACGCAGTATGTGGCGAAGCGGCCACAGAGAGGCCTTCGAAAGACGCGGCTTGAGGTTTCGAGAGTACTAGCTGGTGTGCCCGAACTTACACAGTATTTAACTTCGTGAAGAGTAGATCAACATGGGTTTGTTTCACTTTTTCACCATATCGCTGTATCTGTTCACGATGATGCAGCAAGACAGCAATGACACGCTGAAGATCTTGCGTCCAGTATAATTCCTCATTTCGAGTAGAGAAGCGTTCAATTTGCGCCAATTCGTAGCTTCGTAACCTTCATTCCATGTCATCATACCCATCTCCTCCCAACGCCAAATCTGATCCTACAACCAAGCTTCGAACCCCATACCACAATGCTATCACCGACCCACCACAACCCTCACTCATTACTCATAATTACAAGCCCAGTACCAATACCCAACAGCAACGCCAGCCACAAACATCGTAGCGCTACGATACGTGCGTTAGCAAAATCTTGCTCAGACGTGTAGTGTAGTTCGCGGGCAACGAAATGGAGTGCAAACGAAATAAAGAAAAAAGCGCTTACCCAGCGCGTTTGCGATCCCCCAAGCAAGCCGTCAAGAATCTACCCAAGCCGCCAAACACCACGCGCAAGAAATTCTGGAGAAAGGGTTCGGTAGGACTAGGTTGGTCGAGTTGTTGCGAGGCGATGTCGCGCGGCGACTCGTCCTGCTTGGATACGTTGCGCTGTCGGACTTCGCCTGGATCCGTGGTTATTGTGGGTGCAAGTGTGAGTGGAGGTATGCTCGTCTTAGCAGGTGCTTCGTCTAGGTGGTTAGGCACTTCCTCCCGAGACATGTCGCGATTCGCCTGGCCGTGTGGAACAGCCAAACTCTGATCTTCATCAACGCCGATTTGCTTTTGCTGTTCTACCTTGGGTGTGACGCGCGGATCCCTCGCGAAGTCTCGCACACCACGTGGCATTTGCATTACCATCGGCGACGACGGCGAATTTGGTATGCTCTCAAGCTCCCTGTCATTCTCGGGTTCTTCGTCCTCATCTGAGTCGTCCGCCTCAGGCACACTCGCCAACGAAGTGTAACTCTTGACAGCAGCGAGATCGACAGAAGAACACGCTTGTGACATCACAGACATGCCTGGCGAGCGCAAGTCATCTTCAACGTATTCGTCCTCGGGTAACTGGAGGCCAATAGTTGCCACGCGCTGGAGAATCTGCTCGCGGTTGGTAGGGAAGCGTTCAAGGGATGGATCGTTGAGGTTCTCGTCGTCAGCGTCCGAGCGAGGGAGGCGGTGGGGAAGGGTGCTGCTGCTGGTGCGTTGTCTGAAGAAGGAGGGACGGCCGACGCCGCCGTACATGTTTCTGGAGTCGGTACGTTCGTAAGGGAACGTGGGTTCTGCGTCGTCTTCGGTGCCTGATTCAGATGCGATGGCGGAGTCGCCGCGCTCATGCGGGAGGAGGGGTGCATCGTCGTAGTCGTAGTCGTCTTCATGTTCGGAAAGTTGTTCGTGCGAGAAGGTGAGGGCTGAGTTGGGCTGGAGGGGTCGACTGACGTAGCCCTCGTCGTCGTCGTCGTCGTCGTATGCGTAGTGACGGGGCTCAGAGATGGCGTCTTCGGAGGTGGAATCTGTAGTGGTAGTCTTACTGTCGCCGTACTTTGAGAAGCCAGTCTCGTGCGATAGCAGTGGAGCTAAGTCGAGCTCGTCGACCTCCTCATCGTCATCTTCTTCAGGATACTTGAGTCCGGTCTCGTGCGATAGAAGAGGGCCGTTGTGCAGCTCATCATCTTCACCATCTTCTTCGGCTGCCTCATAATCGCCTTCGTCGTCAACAAGGGTCCGCTTCAGTCCGGTCTCGTGCGACAGAAGAGGTCCATTGCCCAGCTCATCCTCATCGTCCTCCGCTGACTCGATGCCCTCATAGTCGCCTTCGTCATCAACGATGTCGCTCAGTCCAGTCTCATGCGGAAGAAGAGGTCCAGCGTGCAGCTCATCATCGTCGTTCTCTTCTGACTCCACCTTGTGCGAAGAGCTGCGGTCGCCTAGCTCGCTCCTCAATGGCGTGGGGTCAGCATCGCGAGCCACCGACCGTTCCTTAAACGACTCTTCATAATGCGACTCGTTGGAATCCGAAGGCGTATTGAAGACATCCCTAGAGTCACTGCTTAGGCCTGTCGAAGAGTCGTTCGAGCCCTCCTCAATAGTGTCCAAAGCAGATATCGTTGGCGACTTTTTCGGCGGCTCATCGAGCTGTACAGACTCGTGCCGAAATAGCGGAGCAGCCTGCTCTTCTTCGGTGCCGGGTTCGACGTGGCCTTCGGGTGTGATGATCAGCTTGTTAGGCAGAGCGTCTGCGGCGCGCTTGTCGTAGGCGACCTTTTGGTTCGGAGTCGCTTTGTCGCCGAAGTCGTCGCCATATGCGGGCCGGTTGTCTGTCTTCTCTACAAGGAGGAAAGGTACTTCAGATGGACTTGACACCTCACTGGCTGCTGGGGCTTCTTCGTGGGTGTTCTCAACATCAAACTGGGGGTGGGCTGCGCGTTCGGCGTCGATGTCGGCTAAAGAATGCGGCTCTGTGTCGCCGGTCGTTGGCTGCTTCTTGTCCGCAGTCTTGTCAACTGAAGCTTCCTTGTGCGTCTCCTCAACATCGGGCTGAAAGTCAGACGCCCTTTTGGCGTCATTCTCGGCGAGAGGATGCGACTCCGTGTCGCCGTACCTTGGCTGCTCCTTGTCCTTGACCTTGTCCACAACGACCAACGGAATAGGCCCACTGATCTGACCATTCGAGTTCGTAGTACTATCCTTCCGCTCCGTACGTCCTTCCAGCGCCTTTCCCCGCGGGACCCCATCTTGAACCTTCTTCCCACCCGAACCATCCACCCCTCTCCTCCCTTCCCCCCGTCTAACATGAATAACATTATTCCGATTGCCCTGTCCATCAACCGCCGTATCCCTCTCCTCGTCCAGCACCCATCCCCCACCCCCAATCCGAATCTTGTACTGATAATCCCCGACCCCCACGCCCTCAAACCTCCTCTCATACACCCCCTTCTTCGCATCAAACTTCATCTCCAGCGCCTTCCACGGCGGCTCACTCAGACTCGTAACAACATACACAGGCGCATGCACGCCCGCCCGCGCAAACGTGATGGTCGCGCTGTGCGTGGCCATGGTGGCGTGGGCCGTGGCGTACGAGGGAATAGGGTAGAGGGGTTGTAGGTACGGGCGGTGGGGATGGGAGAGGGGCGGCTCGGATGCGCGGCGCTGTAGGCGTGGGCGCGTGTCGGTGGAGTTGTTGTTGTTGATGGTGATGGTGCTAGGTGTTACTGGGGGAGGAATATCGTTAGCAGGTGAAGGATGGCGGCCGCCCTGCCATAGAGCTTGGACACGCTGGCGCTAGGAGCGTTTGACGAGGCTCATGTGGTGGAAGGGTTGTAGGTGTTACGCAGGAGGGGAGTGTGCATGCGACGGCGCCTTACCGAGTGCTGCGGAGATATAGGGCGATTGCGCCGTACTTGCTTTCTCGGACTATCAGTGCCTGCCTTTGGCGAGGGCATGCGGTTGGCTGGTTCTTGCTCAGCGTTGAGGCGCGCTTCCCTGTTTACGGGTTCTTGGACAGGTCTGGTGAAGGATGGACGCGACAACTTGCAGACGCTGTCGAGAAGTTTCCAGCCGGCTGGCAATGTCGCACAGCTCCACAACTCCATCCGCCCAGTACGCCTGTGCGCCCCCTCCGCATTGTGGCCATTGTCCCGCGTCTTGTCGAAGGGTGACGTGAGTTCAACGTGCCCCCAGAATGACGCTAGAGCCCAACAGCGATCCGGCACAACGGCGTCGTCAGCCACGTCTAACGCGAACAAGGTCTCTCCGCGGCGATCGGACGCAGCTCAACCCGGGGAAGATTTCACATGCGAATCACGAAAAGGCATGGTAGATACGATCGTTTTCTTGTTGTGGGAAATGACTTTACATGTGATTTGGCAAATGTTTCTACATTTCCCTGTCCATAATTCAGCACAACACAACGTCGTTGTATGCCGCGGAAAGTCCCTGCTTACGACAATCTAACCCAACTCGAACCTGAGGATTTAATGGAGAAGTATACCACATGCATATTGATCATGGGTATCACAGAATGTTCCGGGGTGTGTGCAAATGTTCGGAAAGTTTATACATTCCATCTCCATTCCCTACGTTACGCTACCTAGGTATCATCTTTGCTCAGCAGCATCTATGTAACGGATTCATGACTATCATAACTCGTCAGTGAGTGAACACCAAAGAGTGCATTTGTACAAAGTAATACACAAAACATGCAAATTGCGCCCTCAAAGGCGGGGCTTAGCACTCGATGATGATGCACTCACCGACTTGCTCTTGACGTCGAAACGGTCGCTTGACATAACCTTGTCCCATGCCTTGACAAAATCCTTGGTGAACTTCTCCGAGTTGTCGGGCTGCGCGTAGACCTCGGCGATGGAGCGGAGCTCTGGGTGCGAGCCGAAGATGAGGTCGTGGCGGGTACCAGTCCACTTCTTCTGGCCCGACTTGCGGTCGATGCCCTCGTACAGCTCGGCGGGCTTGCCAGAGTCGGCGGCCTTCCAGGCGGTGTTGATGTCGAGGAGGTTAACGAAGAAGTCGTTGGTGAGCTGGCCAGGGCGCTTGGTGAAGATACCGTGGGAAGAGCTGTCCCAGTTGGCGTTCAGGGCGCGCATGCCGCCGGTAAGGACGACAAACTCGGGTGCAGTGAGGCCGAGAAGCTGGGCCTTGTCGAGATCGAGCTGCTCAGTGCGGGCGCGCTCAGTGCTCTTGCCGTAATTGCGGAACCCGTCGGTCACGGGCTCGAGGTGCTCGAAAGACTTGCTGTCGGTCTGCTCCTCGGTGGCGTCGGTGCGACCGGGTGTGAAGGGAACGGAGACACCAGCAGCTTTCTCGACAGCGGCGGTACCAGCAAGGACGATCAGATCAGCAAGTGAGATCTTCTTGCCTCCTGATGCGGCGCCGTTGAACTTGGACTGGACGCCCTCAAGGGCCTTGAGAACCTCAGCAAGCTCCTTGGGGTTGTTGACCTCCCAGTCCTTCTGGGGCGCAAGGCGGATACGGGCACCATTGGCACCACCGCGCTTGTCACTGCCACGGTAAGAGGCAGCGGACGCCCAGGCAGTGCGGATGAGCTTGGATGGCTCAATGCCAGCCTCGAGGATCTGCTTCTTGATGGAGGAAATGTCAGACTCCTCAACGAGCGGGTGGTTGACCTCAGGGACGGGGTCCTCCCAGATCGAAACCTCCTTGGGGATCTCAGGTCCGACCCAGCGAGTGCGAGGGCCCATGTCGCGGTGGAGAAGCTTGAACCACGCCTTGATGAAGGCCTGGCGCATCTCTTCGGGGTGGTCGACCCAGCGCTTGGTGATCTTTCCGTAGGCCGGATCCATGCGCATAGACAGATCGGTGGTCAACATCCTCGGCTTGTGCTTCTTGTTCTGGTCGTAGGCGTCGGGAACGATCAAGTCGTCGGTCTTGGCGACGTACTGGTTGGCACCAGCAGGGCTCTTCTCGAGCTCCCACTCGTACTTGTAGAGGTACTCGAGGTACTTGTTGCTCCACTTGGTGGGAGTGCCCGTCCAGGTGACCTCGAGGCCACTGGTGATGGTGTCTGGGCCATTGCCGCGGCCGTGTTGGTTCATCCAGCCAAAGCCCTGGGTCGAGAGATCCTCGCCGTTGGGGTCGGTGCCAATGTTCTCAGAGGGAGCGGCACCGTGGGTCTTGCCGAGAGTGTGGCCGCCGACAATGAGAGCGGCCGTCTCCTCGTCGTTCATGGCCATGCGGCCGAAGGTAGTGCGGATGTCGCGAGCGGCGGCAATGGGATCGGGCACACCATCGGGTCCTATTATGTTAGTCAGTATGGATTGGGTGTATGTAATGAGAGGACATGCTCACCCTCAGGGTTGACGTAGATGAGGCCCATGTGCGCCGCGGCAACGGGCTTCTCTAGGTCGCGCGAGTGGATGTCGGTGGCGTCAACCTTGTGCTGGTCGCCGTCGACGATGCCCTCGCCCTGCACACCCTCGGTGCCGTCGGAGTAGCGGACATTGTTGCCCAGCCACTTGTCCTCACCTCCCCAGTAGACAGACTCGTCGGACTGGTACGTGTCGGTACGGCCACCAGCGAAGCCGAATGTGGGGCAGCCTGAAGCCTCAAGGGCGACGTTGCCGGCCAGGAGGAAGAGATCGGCCCACGAGATCTTATTGCCGTACTTCTGCTTGATGGGCCAGAGGAGGCGGCGGGACTTGTCGAGCGAGACGTTGTCGGGCCAGGCGTTGAGGGGGGCGAAGCGCTGCTGGCCGTCGCCGCCACCACCGCGGCCGTCGGTGACACGGTAGGTACCGGCCGAGTGCCATGCCATGCGGATGCTGTAGGAGCGGTCAGCATGTCGTCTGAAATCAATTGGGCTGGGAAACATACAAGAGTCCGCCGTAGGAGCCAAAGTCGGCGGGCCACCACTCCTGCGAGTCGGTCAACAGGGCGTTGATGTCCTTCTTCAGCGCCGGGTAGTCGAGCTTCTTGAACTCCTCGGCGTAGTTGAAGTCGGCGCCCATGGGGTTCGACCGCGGGTCGTGCTGGCGGAGCACGTTGACCTTGAGCTCATTGGGCCACCAGTCCTGGTTGCGTGTGCCGCCGCCAGCGACGTTGGTGACACGCATTGGGCATTCTCGAGACATGATTGCAGACGTCGAGAGTGTTCGTGTTCGGGTTGTGTAGAGTAGTTGGTGCGAAGTTCGAGCAAGAGCAAGAGAAAGTCGAGCTCGATGCAGCATGTTATGCTTTAAAGAGTAGCGGGGCCTCTAGGCTTATTCATAATCATCATCTGGACTCCCACTTGCTGTTCGCCCCTCATTCCCGCAATCCGAGCCCTAATTTCGCTATCCAACACCGACCACCCCACCCTCGCCCCAAACCCTGACTATTCTACATGTATCACCATATGTCAAGATCCAATGTTTCACCTGCACAAGCACATTGTCGCTTTACCCTACCATCGCAAAATTCACTGCATATTAAATTCTGGTGGCGTGTGTCTGCTGTCGCCCCACGATGACACCGTGTGGGTCCAACCAGACCCCGCCAATTCATGATCGGAATCGCTCCCTTATCAAACCCAGCCACTCTGATTCGCTGTACTTGTGCATGATCGACGCGCAATGTCACGTGTAGCTATGTACCGAGGCCGGAGCCGTTGTCGTGTTACGGGCAGAACAGGAGCGGAAAGCGGCGGTGTTCTCTTCTCATGGCCAGACAGCGGCGGTGCGTGTACGAAGCAAGCACGTTCGATGACGCCGACAATTTGCTCTGGACATCTCGGTGCAATTTCTGAGCACTCATGTCGCCGCGTTGAAGACTTACATTTACACATGCTCCACTCATTCGGCCATTGTGTATGCGTTCGATCATTGATTGGTCGATCCCGTTTGTACTGATTCAGGTCGTCTATCGGGCAGGTTGACCAGCGAGACATTAGGACGACGACATCTTGGCTGCATTTCTCTTACAAGAATGTCATCGCACCGGGTCTCACGTGCTGGCGTGATTAGATTATAAGTCAACGCGACTTGGCTTCCAGAAGCCGATGAACCCCACGTTTTCACCCCGCAATACTGCGGCCGCGCATCGCTTCAACCACGGATTGCTCCGACAGCAAGATTATCAGCTGCGCGGTAATCTTGGCCGGTCCTCACGAATATCTTTACCAGTATTGCCAGTCTAGAATAATTACGAGCTCGTTCAAATCCTGTCGTCAACACAGCTCGAGATCAAAAGCAGATGTCCAACGCGGAACAAAGCCGCACATGGAACATGATTCGCGAAGACTGAATCGACAACATGGAGAGGAGTGGAGCAGTAGTGCTATTCCAGGTCATCATGCCCACCGATTGGACCTTGAAGAGACGCAGGGGAGCGGGAAGGCATCCCGTCTGGGGTAGCTCATGAAGAGGCAGACGTCAGTCGTAAGTTCGGCTCACGGAGGAGGGGTAAGGAGTAGGAACACCGTCTGTTCAATCGTCTCTTTCCTTTTTCGATTTCCTTTCTGTACAACCTTCTCAACTTCGGTACGAAATAACCTACAGCATGGCCGACGACAAGGTACAAACATTTGACATCCCCAAGACCTGCAAGGCTGGTGTGGTGGTGAATGAAGGCCCCGACTTTCGCGTGGAGGTTCAAGATGTTCCTGTTCCAGAGTGCGGTATGTGATAGAAGGACTCTTTGCACGACTCATCTCATATCTCTCCCAGGCCCTATGGATGTCCTCATTAAGCTCAATGCTACGGGCATCTGCCATAGCGACATCCACTTTATGGTAGCAGATTGGGCCACACCCAAAATGTCAGTCTTCGGCACAAAATGCGCCGGACATGAGGGAGCTGGAGTAATTGTCAAAGTTGGCGACCAGGTCAAGACGCTGAAGCCGGGCATGCGGGCTGGCTACAAGGTATACTCAGCACTTCGGGCCTAATGTGCAAGATAGACGCTGACAGCCCCAGCCAATCCAGGATACCTGCGGTGTATGCGAGCTTTGCCGAGGTGGGAATGAATGCTACTGCAGCAAAGCCGTCCTGACTGGTCTGATGATCGATGGCTCATACAAGCAATACATCGTCTCGCCAGAACGCTACACCACCCTAATCCCAGATAACGTCAACGACTACATAGCCGGTAAGTCCACCCCAGCGACCCCTTACATTACCAGAACTCTACCTCATACTCATACCCAATCCAGGCCCCATCATGTGTAGCGCCTCCACCATATACACCTCAATCAAGCAATCAGGCCTGCGCCCAGGTGACTGGGCAGTGTTCCCTGGTGCCGGCGGCGGCGTGGGCATGCAAGGCGTCCAGCTCGCCAAAGCAATGGGCCTACGCGCCATCGCCATCGACACTGGCGCCGAAAAGCAAAAACTGTGTCTCGAAACCGCGGGCGCCGAGCACTTTATCGACTTCAAATCGGTATCCTCGGTCGCGGAAGAAGTCATTCGCCTATGCGACGGCATCGGCGCGCACGCCGTGTTTGTCACCGCAGTGCAATCCTACCCATCCAGCCTCTCATATCTTGGTGGCAGAGTCGGTGGAAAGGTTATGTGCATTGGCTTACCGCCAGCGGGGACGCAGCATGTCGACGTGGATCCGAATCAGATGTGCTTTAAGAAGCAGAGTGTGCAGGGCACGCTGGTTAGCAGTATGGCGGATGTGGATGAGACGTTGAAGTTTGCGCAGAGGGGCTTGCTGAAGCCGATTTATACGGTGTATAAGCTGAGTCAATTTGACGAGGCGGTGCAGAAGTTGAGGAGGGGTGAGATTGCAGGGAGGGCGGTGGTGGATTTCAATCAGCCGTGAAGGAATTGACGTATCTATTTATCGATTGAGTAGAGAATGTAAAAGTGTTCTCTTGAACGTTGAGGTGAATCTGGCACAGGCCAAGCACATGTCTAGCGCGTCCGTCAGTCCGTCATTGAGCCTATCGCAGCCCAGCAACGCCGCAACCTCGAGACACCAGACAAATAGCTCTCAATGCCCATACCACACGACATGAGGTAGACAATGTCCTCGGATCCCCTATACAGAATACGTCAATGGGATGTCCCGGTCGCCGTCGAACCAGTCTCCGCTCGGACACGCCGAAGCATCATCGAGCCGCACATCGAACGGAAAGCAGCCCGCAGTCGAAGACGACTACAGCGATGAGGACGCATTGCTGGCGGACGACCCGCTGAATAGAGATTTGCCTGAGCAGTATGTATCCTCTTCCGAGAATGCACAAAATGAAGAGCAAGACTAAAGTGTATACAAGGATATCCTTCAAGCGCAAACCAACCCTCAAGCCGACATCTTCCTACCTCCCACGCTTCCTCTCCTCGCCCCTCAACACACCATCCCGCACCTCCCCCGTCCCACGCATACCATCCCGCCTCCAACAACTCCGACATGACAACAATGGCTCCTCCAGCGCAAACGGCTCCACAGAGCTCATACTAAACTACCTCGACACGCCCGGCACCGCGGGCGCCAATCTCGCCGACACAAAAGACGCCACGGGCCTGGACTGGTACGTCGAAGGGCCCGGCCGGCGCGTCGGGTACGACGACCTCACAGCAATTGACTGGATCTTCGAGTACGCGAAAGAGCGCCAGCGATTGCGTTACTTGTACAGCAGCGCGACAGGCATACTCGGGCACGTGAAGCAACTCGCCGATGCAAGCCAGGTGTGGATCATCCTAGTCGCAGCGGGTATACTGAGCGGCGGTATCGCAGCCTTCATCGACGTCGCGAGCGATTGGCTGGGCGACTTGAAGACGGGATACTGCAGTAATGTGGAGGGCGACGGGCGGTTCTATTTGAATCGGAGTTTTTGCTGCTGGGGTATTGGGGAGAGTAGGCAGTGTGCGGATTGGAGTCCGTGGGGGGATGCGTTGGGGATTGGGGGTGTGGGTGGGAAGTGGGTGGTGGAGTATATCTTCTTTGTGCTGTTTTCGGTATGTTGGTTATCGTGGAGGGGGAAGAATGAGGCTAATGGGATGCAGATAAGCTTTGCGGCGCTCGCGAGTTTGCTGGTGAGGGAGTTTTCGCCGTATGCGAAGCAGAGCGGTATTCCGGAGATCAAGACGGTCCTTGGGGGTTTTGTCATCCGGCATTTTATGGGTGGCTGGACGTTGGCGACCAAGACAATTGGATTGGTAAATGCTTGCTCAAAGTACTCTGATTCAGAAGCTAACCTCGACAGTGTCTTGCAGTTGCATCGGGTCTCTGGCTGGGAAAAGAAGGGCCTCTCGTACACGTCGCATGTTGCTCAGCGAACCTTTTCATGAAGCTGTTTAGTAATGTTAATGATAACGAGGGTAAGCAGGCAAGTCGTATAGATCGAGACTGCAAGCTGACTTCCTTCAGCTCGGAAGCGAGAAGTGCTCTCAGCAGCCGCGGCCGCAGGTATATCAGTCGCCTTTGGAGCTCCTGTCGGTGGTGTGCTCTTCAGCCTTGAACAGCTATCTTACTACTTTCCCGACAAGACAATGTGGAGCAGCTTTGTCTGCGCTATGGTTGCGGCGGTCACATTGCAAGCTTGCAATCCCTTTCGTACTGGCGAACTCGTCCTCTTCCAGGTCACCTACCACAGCGGCTGGCATGACTTTGAACTTGTACCTTTCGCCTTCCTTGGTATTCTAGGTGGCCTATTCGGCGGCTTGTTCATCAAGCTCAACATGGGAGTGGCCGAGTGGCGCAAGAACCGAACGTATCTCAAGGGGCCAGTGACGGAGGTCATCATTGTCTCGGGTGTCACAGCGCTCATCAACTACCCGATCAAGTTCATGCGCGCCCAAGCGTCTGAGCTGGTACACATTCTCTTTGCAGAATGCGCAGACCTAACGGAAGACACACTGGGTCTCTGCAAGTCCGGCAAAGCAAACACAGGCGTTGTGGCCCTACTTCTCATATCTGCTGGCCTCGGCGTAATCCTCGCATCCTTCACATTCGGCCTCGAAATACCCGCCGGCATCATCCTCCCCTCTATGGCCATCGGCGGCCTCTTCGGCCGCGCAGTCGGCCTCAGCGTCGAAGTTTTCCAACAAGGCTGGCCCACCCTCTTCGTCTTCAGCTCCTGCGAGCCCGACGTGCCCTGCGTAACACCAGGAACGTACGCCATCGTAGGCGCGGCCTCCGCACTCGCCGGCACAACACGCATGACCGTCTCGATTGTGGTTATCATGTTCGAACTCACTGGGGCACTCACATACGTGCTCCCCATCATGATCGCCGTTATGATCAGCAAGTGGATCGGCGACGCGATTTCTCCGCGCGGCATCTACGAGTCGTGGATACACTTCAAAGGGTACCCGTTCCTGGACAATCGCGACGACAATGGGAGTTCAATCCCTGATGTATCTGCCGCACACGTCATGACGCGCATCGAAGACTTGACTGCCATCACCGCGTCCGGCCACACGATAGACTCGCTCAGACAGATGCTAAGCCAACACCGCTTCCGCGGCTTCCCCGTCATCGACAACTCGCGCGACGCCCTCCTCCTCGGCTACATCTCCCGCACAGAACTCACCTTTGCCCTCCAATCCGCGCTCACACCCCCCCGCACCATGGACACCAGCACCTCAACATACTTCTCCCATCAGCCCCTCTCCGACCCAAGCACCTCCCTCGACCTCCGCCCCTGGATGGACCAAACGCCCATTACCCTCAACGCCAAAGCGAGTTTCCAGCTTACCGTCAGCATGTTTCAGAAACTGGGGCTAAGGTATGTGCTGTTTACAGAGAGGGGTATGTGTAGGGGCTTGTTGACGAAGAAGGATGTGTGGTTTGTGCTTAATGGAATGGAGGGGGCGGAGGTGGGGGATGGGGTTGGGAGGGGGGGGTTGAGGGAGGAGGGGGAGGGGGTGGCGGAGGATAGTGAGGAGAGGGGGTTGTTGGGGACGATGGAGGGGGAGGGG
>Ga0265797_10007186_pt1 | contig 15371 bp, 21 predicted proteins | sample P2T30metagenome_FD_192433 | JGI IMG/M metagenome (GOLD analysis project Ga0265797, IMG submission 192433) | Plant litter microbial communities from East Loma Ridge, Irvine, California - P2 T30 | ecosystem: Environmental > Terrestrial > Plant litter > Unclassified | place: USA: California... | reverse complement strand
TCGCGCTCCTCCTTCGACTCAGGCACACAGCGAGGATGTGCCTCGTCGTGCTGATGAGTAGCGACACTTGTAGGCGAATCCCCCATGTTTACCGTGTTTACCGTGCATCTGGTACACAGCCTCGACTTTCTCTTTGGCGTTGAAATCCTTGACTCTCAGAAACTCCACCATTACGTCGCGAGCAAACTCGGGATGGTAGCCTGCGGCGTGGAGATCCATGTATACCCAGCTTTGCGTATCGTATACGCACTCGTCTCGCACGAGTTTGCGCAGCGGGTTGCCATGAACTGTCGAGTCGTACACACGACGGACCACACCAGTATCAAAGATCTTACCGCCCTTGTCGCGGAAGCAAATCAGTGCATCCATCACGAGGTTGGCGGTCTCGATGTCTCGAAGGCGGTCTGCGAGCAGGTACAGATCGGTGAAGATATCATGACATTGGTAAATGTACTTGACGTACTTTCCGCGCGAGTTTATACCTTCCTCATAGGGCCTAGCAAACTCCGCCTCTGAGCAGAGGAAGGCGTCGGGTCCGAGTTCTGCTTCGAAATCATCCTCGTTGTTGTCACCGCTGTCGCTGCGGTCGTCCTCGGGCGCATCAGCGTCGATCTGAAGGGCCTCTGTACCGCAATATACGCAGTTCAGATATCTCGAGAAGACCTCTGATTCTTCGTGTTGAAGATCGACCGGTTTGGTGGGATCGGTGAGCCACTCGGGCTTAAGAGCCGCTTTGAAGAATACCGGAGCAGGCTGTGAAGATGTTCGAGTGCAGGGTGAAGCGCTGCGAAGAGGGTGCCTTCCCGACGACAACTTCAAAGGTGTTGGTGAGGTCATATCTAAGCAGTCAGTATATTCCAAGATACATTTGGAGTGAGATTAATCACTTACTTGGGACGCTTTGCGGGCAGTGCATGGTCTTCCATGTTGGTAAATAAGCTGCGCTGTTGTGATGTTTCTATGTCTTGATTTTTGGAGGCGCGATAAAGGTTTGAGAAAGTCTTGGTGTATGTGGTGGAGTGAAATAGTAGGTGAGGGAGCTGTGATCTGCGTGGGTTGGGAAAAGGGCATTAAAGGTATATGAATGGAAGGAAAAAGAAGTGAAGAGTCGCTACTGATGGCAGTGACCGGAGTGCGGTATAACAGTGAAGCAAGATTGATAGTGAAGTGAACAAAAGGCACTTTTCATAGACACGATGTTCTTACTGCCGCCTCCGTTCGAAGCTTCCCAGACCGGCGAACGCAAATCCATCATTATTCTTCCTTGGGCACACAGCGAGGGTGGGCTTCGCTATGTAGACGATAGTGGCATTTGTCGTCATCCCTCTCAATCAACTCGCGCAGCATAAACTCATTCCCTCCCTCAAGGACATCGGCGTCCCTGACCCGTAGTAACTCCACCGCCACATCTCTCAAAAACTCCGGATGTCCCCCTTCGACGTGCACTTGCATGTAACTCACGCTTTCCCGATCGTAGACGTTTTCGTCTCGCATCAACCTGCGGAGCGGGTGGCCATGTACAGTCGAATTGTAAACGTGGCTGATGATCTCGTGGCTGAAGCATTCAAGGTTCTTAGCCTTGAAGCGGAGCAACTCGTCCATTGCCAGGTTTGCAGTTTGCATGTCCTGCAGCCTGTCCGCGATCAGGCAGAGGTCTGTGAGGCTCCGGGCGGTTCGGTCGAGATGTTTGAAGAACTCGCATAACGGTCCCTTGTACTCAGCTTCGTGAAGGGCGGTTTCGCTCTCTGAGAGGAGGAAGACATCGGGGCCAAGCACTTGTTCCACTCCTTCTTCGACCGCATCAGGCGCGCGGTCATCTTCTGGTGCTTCGGCGCCAATGTTGAGGGCTTCCATTCCCAGCTGGACGCAGTTGAGGTACATCGAGAATACTTGAGGGTCCTCATCTTCGAGGCATATCGGTTTGGCGGGATCTGTGTATTCGTGATGGCGGGCTGTCTTGAAGAAGCCAGAGCGTGAGGTCAAAATATTGGTGCGCACAGTGAAGCGCTGCGCTGGTGCTTTGGCGACCATGACTTCGAAGTTATACCTGAATTGTCAGCCTCGAGTTTTGTGACTACCCGCCGAGAAGAGTGCTTGCTTACCTTGGGAACATGAAGAGTAGCGGAATACCCATGATGATTTATTGCGTGCTGTATTGATAACTGTGGATGCTTGAGAAGTGGTGTCGGTGGTAGCATGGTGACAAGGTCTGTGTTTATGTGGAATATAGTATTGTGAGGAAGGAACGGAAGGGCGAGCTTGTGGAAGTAAGGAAGCCACAGGTGATGGTGTGGCAAGTGAGCCCTGCAAGCACGGCTGGTGAGAGTTAAATATTGTGAAAATGAATTAGAAGGGAAGGGAAATTCATACTGCTTTGTTCGTCTGCTCTATTCTGTTTTCCAATGAGATGATGCTATTCCTGAAGCACCCACTGAAGCCACGTCCAATTCTTCGTGTCTCGCGTACTAGAATCATTCGCCGATAGCCTCGAGCAGAGCCTCGAGCAGAGCCGCGCTGGCCTTTGAGACTTCTTCCTCGGCTGAGGAATCAGACTCGCTGTCTTCTTCATCCGTTTTGGTCGTATCGATGACTTGCAAGAGTTTTTGGTAAGTTCCCGTCAAGATGACTCCTCTCGCTTGTGAAGTCAATTCGCGAAGCTCTTGGTGATAGTGGCCCTTGGGCCTGTTCGCGACTTCTTGCTCGAACCATTTGTTGATGTGTCCGTTCATGTGGTCGAACTTGAGCTTACACCACTCGACAGCTACGTCCGCAGCGAAGTCGGTGTGCACGTCGCCATGTCTTACGACTACTTCGAGTACGTCAGGACGTGCTTCATGGATGAAAAGATCACGGATCAACGCACGCAGCGGATTGCCTTTCAGCGTCGACTCGTAGGCTTGATTGATCGCACCAAGGTGAGGAAGCAGCATGGTGGCGCGGCTGAAGCGAACGATTTGATCGATCATCTGGTTGGCCCTGTAGATGTCTCCGTACTTGTCTGCCACGATGTAAGCACCGATTAGGGTCTCAAATGTCTCCTCTCTCGCTTGACGTGCCCCCTCGGGCACATCGTCACCTTCGACCGGATGAGTTCTCGATGCACTGATAGCGTCGTGAACATCCCTCCGGAATTTTCTCCAATGGAACGTGGCTAGCAGGTACGATGTGAAGTGGTCGACATCGTCGTCGACGATAGTTGCGACGTCATGTGCAGTCCATCGTCCAGACCTAGCAGCGCGGAAAAAGGGAGACATTTCTTCCAAGGCATTACCATCGATCTCGAACTTGAACTCTTCACCGTCGTGTTGAACAACGACGAGGTATGTCCTAGCGTTCGATGAATCAGTGTTTGCATCAGCGGCGCCTTCCTCCTCGTTCTCTGTGATGCGAGTCCACCTACCAGGACCATGGTACTTCCAGCGGTGTTGTGGGTGTTCATCTGAACCTTCGGACTCTTCAGACTCGCCTGGAACCTCGGGCTCACCTCGGTACTCACCTTCGGACTGATCTTCGGACTCATCTTCAAGCCCTCTGCTTGGTGACGGCGATCGGCCATTCTCCTCGTGTGCATCGACGTTCAAGTCGCCATCATAGCCTGAGTATTCGTCTAAGATCTTCTCAAAGCCGCGAATAGCTTTTGCCCGGCGAACGCGCTCGTCCTCCGCGACATTCTTCGCGCCACCGTAAGACTTGCCAACCCGTCCTTCAATCGTCCGGTGGATCGAAGTTTCGGTTGATTTGACCTTCTGAATCGGCCTGTCCTGGTCAGAAGTCAGGTCTTCGGCGAATCTCACCTTCTTTGCCGTGTTTTTCACTCTTGCCATGATTGCTTCTGCTGATCTGATGTCGGCTGTTGGGGTATGGTGCAGAATGTGTTGGTAAGGTGCAGAGAAAATGTTGGAATGAGGTGCAGAGAGAATGATGGAAATTGCAATGCAGTCGGGCGTTTTGTACCTCGCCAACGTGAAACTCCAGCAGGAACATTGCCATGGTCCTGGCCATCGATCGGGTTGTTGGCATTTCGAAGAATGGGTTTGTTGGCACTATACCGCCATTGCACAGAAGAGCAAGTTCCTTTGTTGAATATTGGTGAGCCGAGTCGGACTGACGTTCTTTGTTCATTGTCGGCCAGAGTCGAGTATCATGGTATCATTGGCAGCGCATCGCAAGAGTCAAGTCGACTGCTTTGATAGATACGATCTGGTCAAGCAGGCACCTAAGAGACGTTCATTGTCTTTTCGTTCCGCGCAGCAACCATAATGGCAGTCAAGTAGATCAGGTACTGTGCTGGCGTGCCCCGGATAGCAGCAGCATTAACATCACCGATGTCCTGAAGTTGAGTGACCGTCGTTGGCTTAATTTTTCCAGAGACTACCAATATAATCTTATTCTTACACGCTTTCACAAGTCTCAAGACCTCTCCAGTGATGTCAAGGTATATTGTGTTGGCGGTGCTGTACTGCACATCTATAAAAACCTAACTTTAGACCCAAAGAAACTGGAAGATATGTACACACTAACGTGACGGGGTATCTCAGCTGAAATGCAGCACAATCGAGAGAATAAAATAAGGTCCGGCCTTGCTTTAGTTGCGCCCAATACCGGCCCTCGAAGGCTTTCTCGCCGACAGAGGCGGCACGGCCTCTCTCAGTTGTCCCATGTCCAGAACAAGCGCACCTTTCTGTAGCGCTTTGATATGTGTTATTGAGCCGGGCTCTGTAGAAGTAATGCTGTCCAACCAGGCTTGCTCTTCAGCATCTTCGGCTTGGTTGCTAGTCGTAATAGTGGATTGACTGCTGGCTTCGTCCGGTTTGTTGCGAATGGAGTTGTTCGGTGTCAGGTGAGTGTTTATGGTCACGCCATTGGGGTGTAAGACATCGATCATGCTCCTGGAATCCGCAATGTTAGGTGATTCAGGGCATGTTTCACACCAACGGATGCAACATACTCGGTAGCCTGCATTGTGATCCGGTTCAGAGCCTCCCTCTCTCTTTCGAGCTCTTCCTCATCCGGCTGTGCAACCTCATCCTCCCCCACAGCGCCATATCTCACTGTTTGTGCGTCATCGAGCAACGGGTCCGACTCGTCTACCTGCTAATCGGTACGAGTCAGTCGATCAGGCAGTCTGGATCGCACGTGCGACGGAAGGTTGTCTTGCGTAGGGTAGGACGGACCTCGCGCGAGGGATGGCGGTTCAGGCCGAGGCAGGAGGCGCAGATGCCCATTGGGAATGCGATTGCGGGCCTTTATCTACAGGCTGGTGTCGAGGGCTGAAAGAGCGTGCATAGCGCATGCAGGTACGCGCTCGATTGACGAGGGAAATATTAAGGAGTGGTGTGTGAAGTGAAGGGAATGTGGTGTGTAGGCGAGAAGTGCCGTACTGCTTGCCATGAAACAACTGCATTGACGTCGCCGGTGGCAGGGATGGGAGTAAGTTTGGTCATCAAAGTCACGTGATATCAACTGGCTTCTTCAAGTTTCTTGGCAGCACCTATCAACGCGCCGCGACATCCCTCCCTTCATCCCAACATGTTACCCGGTACACCATCTTTTACTTCACTCCCGTATCCAGCACGATGGTATCGCACCCTTCAACACGGTTCTCTTTCTTCAAACATATGGTCAATGCGTCTCTACTTTGGACCTTGGGAAGCACATCTCGATCATTTGCCTGTAGCATCAGTACACGCGACAAAGTTAACATGAGAAACCAACCCAGGGCTATCATATTCACTTTGAGAGCATAGAAAAAACATTACTCGTCACATGCGATGTTGATCATCCTGAAGAACACCATCGATGTTGGAGTGGCGAGTCGCGTTTTCACGCCACCTACATTCCATCACGCGTACCAATTAACTGCCTCTTTTGGAAGTGGTAGACACAAAAATGAGATCCCGCTGCAAGGCACTGTGCGCTGCTGATAGGCTGACTTGACTCACCGTGGCATTCCAGCAAGGGAGGCCGGAGATGTTCGCTGATTCTGCATACCAATTCTACCCAGGGAATGGAAACACCCACAGCTTCTCTAGATAATCCTGGTAAGTGACGTTGCTTCGGTGCATATGGCGGGTAAAGAACTCTCGTCTACTCGCAAGGCCCACAGATCCTCACGAAGGAGCGTTGCACATCTCGTACTCGGCCAACCCATTCCGTATGCCGCCCCCACCTCCGAAACTGCATCGAAGACCAGCCTCTGCAAGGCAGGTACGCAGCCAGCTGTCAAGGTGGCTAGTATGAACACTTAGATTGGCAATCGTTACAGCTACATCTACCTTATATAACACTCCAACGCCCCTGACCAGCAATCGATCATCAGACATCTGCAACTACATACAACTAACAGCATCAACCATTCGCTTACTACCACACTTCGCCTGCTTAAGCTTCCAACTTTAGCTCCTCATTCGCTAGCTTGAGGCGCTTCGCCATGAAGTCCTTCGTTGCAGTGGCCTTGTGCCTCTCGCTCATTAGCTCCTTTGCCTTTGCCCGCATTCCGCATTCTTACCGCCAGCTCCAGGAGAGGGACGATGAGTTGCAGTCACCCAATGGCCTTCTTGACTGGTTCAGTCGAATTCTCAAACGTCAGCAAAAACGCCAGCGAGATATTTGCTATCAGGATGATTTCTACGCCTTCGTGAACAACAGCACCTTCGGTCAGAACACCTGCAAGGCCCTTGGTATCAGCTACCCCAACCGCACCGTTGTGGAAGAATTCACTCCCGTTGTGTGAGTCTGCCATCGAATCGTGACTTGGCCTTGAAACTGACTTGTGCAGCACTGTCACCCGTGTGAGGACAGATGTCGAGACCGACAACGTCCTCGTCCGGACTACACCAGTGACATATGAAACTGTCACCGTCACGCAAGTCCAAAATGGCAAGCGTGACGCACAGATCACACCCATGCCACGCGACGTTGCACACATGCAGAAGAGCGACTACATCAACATGTTCCGCAGACAGGCGGATAAATCAACAGAATTGCCTCCAGACAACGTCATTGCTGAGTCCCTCAGTAGTGCATGTTCTTGCCAGGCTTACATTGGTACCACCGTGACCGAGACCTACACGAACCAGCCCAACGTGAGTAAATATCAGCTGCAACGATGTGTATGTACTGACGTCTCCAGTTCTTGACGCTCCTTGGGTTCGCAAAGACTGTCACAACTGTGTACACCACTCGCTTTGACAGGGAGGTCACATCCACCGTTACTGTCACCGAATCTATCGAGTCGACTCCAACTGCTGTCAGCTCCAGCGGCGACCTGCCTGCCCCTGAGACCAACACTACCGCCGACGCTGGCACGGAGGGTAGCATGTACGTTCAGACTACAGGCGTCTCCCAGGGTACTCCAAGCTTCCCAGAGGCAACAGCTACCGACAGCACAACTGCACCCGTTGCGGATCCCACTGCGCCACCGTTCACTTGCCCGGAGGACAACGGCAGGACTATCAGTCAGATGTTGGGTACCGAGAGATTCGACTACGATGTGTACTGCGACAAGGACTTGCCAAGCTCTTCCGACACTGATATCCCACTCGAACTTTCTTACGACAGCTTTGCTCAGTGTATCGCTGCTTGCTCTCTGTCCAATGCGCAATTCCCCGGCGGCCCGCCAGTTTGCCAGGGTGTTGCATACTTTGAGGCTTCTGGAAGTAACTGCATTTTGAAATCTGCTGCAAACGCAACTGACAGTATCGCGGCACCTGGAGTCGACATCGCTGTCCTCAAGCGCATCGCCGTTGGTGTCGATGATGAGAACACCGACGGAACCAGCACTGAGACCGTGACACCCGATGAGCCGGTTCCCACCTACAACGCCGCAGATCTCGGATCCATGCTTAGCACTATAATGGGAGAATCCACTACTTCGGTACCGATTTACCCACCTGCCATCATCACTGGACGCCCTGCCATGGAGGGTGTCACGGCCTACTCAACGTACATTTCTGACGGCCAGACATACTCGACTGGTTCTGCTTTCTCCACATACGTCTCCGGCAATGGCAGTTGGTACTCTGCTTATTACTACACCTGGTCTCTTGCTTGGACCAAGGCGCAAACGATCTACGCGGCTGGCGAGACCCTGATTCCCGTCGTGGTCAACAATACCGCAGTCACCGAAGATCACAATGGCGGTAACGGTGAATACAGTGTAATCTCTTTTTCTAACACCACTATAATCACATACCAAACGAACCAGACCATCTACGACACGACAGAGCTTATTGGGAACAACACCTACGATGCTAACGGCACACAAATCTTTGAGACTACTACTACCTCTTTTTACACGTACACTCTGGCGGCCGAAGGCGCCAACGGAGGCAACGGTGGCGGTGACGCGGGCGTCATCACATCTACAGCCGTTTCTCAGTTCTCTACCCAGAGCATCATATACAGCTCTGGCGCTACTGGTGGATCATTTGGAGGCGAAGCATCTGGTGGTCAATCCGGAGGCCAAGCCTCTGGTCAAGTCGTTCAGACTCCGGGTCCAACTCTTACCTCCACGGCTGCATTCACCATTCAGACAGTCGCTTTGAGCTCTGGCGGCCTGGCAGGTGGCGAAGAAGGCGAAGGAGGTGGAGCGGCTGGCTCGACTGTGCCAGAGGTCGGCGTCACTTCTACCATTACTTCTGCCTTCAGCACACAGATCGTCATCAGCAGCGCAGGCAACACAGCAGGCGGTGAAGGTGGAGAGGGCAACGGTGGCCAAGGTTCGGTTGTACCGGTGACCATTGGCAGCTCTGTTATCCTTGTCACAGGTGGCACGGCCTACAGTACCGGCTTTGTGATTTCTGGTGGAAGCCAGGTCAATGGTACTTCAGGGGCCACTGGCGCCGTAGGATCTGGTGCTGTTGAAACAAACGGTCCAATCACGAGCACCATTACCGATGCAACAGTCATCCTCAGCACTGGTGGCACAGGTGGATTCTTCAGCACTGGCGGCCAAGGCTCTGGAGCCGGTGGTCAGACTTCTGGTGCGACCAGTACCTCTAGCGCAGGCTTCTCCAACAGATCTGACCTGAGGTCTGGCACCGAGTCAGACTCAACATCATTCCCTGCGACCGAGACTTTGCCTTCAATCACCGGTCCAGCACCATACCCGCCTGAGTCAACTGTCTCTAGCAGCATCATCACATCGCTCAACGTGTCGCTCCCAGTTCCTACCGGCACTCCTTCCGGATCCTTTAGTAATACTGGAAATCTTCGCTCTGGAACTGAGAGTCTTACCTCCAGCTTTGGCACTGGCTTGGTACCTTACCCACCACTTTCTACTGGCCCAAGCAGTGGAGTGCTTCCACCATCCAACTCTTCGCTGCCAGCACCCTCAGGCACCTCCCCTGTGTCTTTCTCTCTATCCATCCCCCAGCAGCCCCGATCTGGCACTACAAGCACAAGCATCCCTCCGGTTTCATTGCCCTCACCGATCACAGTGGAATTCCCGTCCGGCACTGGTCCAGTTCCATACCCGCCTATCATTCAGACTTTGAGCTTCCCGTCCGGCACTGGCCCGATTCCGTACCCACCACTTTCAACTGCTCCGAGTGCTTCGATTCCGGCGTACAACTCCTCACTGCCCATTCCCACTGGCACATCGCCACCTACGAATGTGACTCTGCCAGTTCTCACCGGCACCGGATCTTCTTCTGGCTCGTTCTCTTTCTCCCAGAGCAACAGGCCGCGGTCAGGGACTGAGAGCACTAGCACCCAAATCGTTACTAGTCGCCCGCCAGTCATCCAGACTCTTCCATATGGTCCGTTGCCTACTCCCTCAGGCACTGGATCATCCATTGCGCTGAGCACTGGCGGTTCTTTCAACACAACGTTCCCGCCTTTTCCGACGGGTACTGCGCCATCAGCAACATCATGCCCCCCGCAGACGATCAGTACGACCACCATGTGGGCGGTCACAACAATGTTCTACTGTACTGATAAATGCCCTCCTGGCTCAAACGGTGCCTACGGTGCTGGAGGATTCGGAGGATTCGGAGATGGCAAATACCAAGGTCCTCAGTCCTTCGGTCCACCCGCAGCGATCTTCGCGCCAACCCTCGTTGGCAATCCAAACCCGCCGCCGACTTTCCCAGCCGAGACTAGCGGCTAGCCGTTGCAGGACTTGTTACGATTTTACGACGACACAAAGATGGAATTTTTAAGTGTTCTTTTATGATATGGTTGGCAGATTGTGCAGGACATAATGCATGCAGGTCCATGTTTTTCTATCGCTAGCGGCGTTCATAGACTATAGTGAACTTTGTTCTCATACACAAATGTCACAACTCCTTGATCCTCAACACTATCATTCGAATCTGCTTGCACTGATCATCCACTCGCTGAACAATTGGGCGTCGTGGCACAATGATGCCTTATAATCAGATAAACTCATTCACTATAGTCTCAAATTCGTGTGATAGGTTGATTCTTTCGAGTCCAGTCTTTATGTACATGTAGTTGTACTTGAGCCAAAGTTTTCAAATGCAGCATGTAGTCTTGCCCCAACCCTAACCCTGTCGATCACGCTTCACTTTCTCTGTTTGTCTTTCTCGCCACCCAGAGAAGTGTAGGTAGATGACTTACAATACTCAGAAGATACGACAGCATTCCTAGTATGTGTCTCGTGTTCAAAAAGCCCCACCACCATTTGTATAGGCGTTGTGATTGCTTCAAGCAAAAGCTCGCGCTGGCTTCGCGATCCGCAGACATGAAACACAGCACTTCCCCTTCCCGTGAGACGACTACACAACAGTAAAAACGACCACAACATCATCATGCAAGACAATGTCAAATGCACTCCCACGCTCCTCGCCACCCGAAACAATCGCTGCATCTCCAAAGCACCATTATATTGTCGCTTCCATAAATCCAACCACTCAAACGCCCTGTTTGCCGCCGGATCCATAAAGCCCCTGAAGCCGGATTGGCTGGCTTCGACATCCGCCCTTTTCGCAACGCAAAACCTCGGTCGGCAAAGAGGAAAATGAAGAGATTTTTCTGGTAAGAGTGAAAGAAGCGTGTACGTTCGTGCAATCGTATCGAATTATCTGAAACTGGGTCCACTGCCAGACTGCCTGCATAAGCGGCCGCCCCCATAGTGGCCCCAAGGAAATAAAAAACCAACACCTTCCAAAACCCTAGACTAGACCGAGAAGTAATGGAAAATCGACACTAGTGCGCGGCCACTGGACGTCAATGTCTTCACTTCCAAAGTCAAGCAATCTTTTCGGATCGTCGGAAACCAAAAAAACAAGAAACACACCGCAACCGGTCAACGGCGAGAGTTCCCAACCCTCGAGTAGCGCTCACTCTTCTCCACCTTGAGCTGGTGGATCTCGTTATCAAGCGCCTTGATGTCGCTGGCGGCCTTCTCGATCGACGCCTTGTAGCGGCGTTCATCCTTGAGCCAGCGGTTGTGGTCTTCAACGTGCTTCGCGCGGCGGCGCTGCTTCGCTTCGATCTTGAGGCAGGCCTTGCACTTGTCCGGCAGCGGATGGGCTTGCCAGATCATTTTCATGCCACAGGTCTCGCCGGTGCGGTACTCGGCTTGACAGTGCTGCTTGAAGTTGCCCCACTTCCAGTCGCGGCATATGTGGACGTATTGCTCGTAGAAGCACATGGTGATGGTGGTCTGGGCGGTGTGTCAGCTTTGTTGTTAGCGTCGAGGGTGAGGAGGGATCTTCGTACTGGTTTGGTATGTGTGGGGGTAATGGGGCTGTTGTGGAGGAGAATTGATTGGGATGTGAGGCTTCTGTTGATGTTAGGTCAGTCATCGGATGTCTTGATGTCGTGAGGGGTGACGATGTCTGGTCATGGCCTCGCCTTGTTGGCGGCCTTGTCGTTGGCATTGATGTGGGTTGATGGACGATCATGGGACGAAAGACATACTAGTGTAGGATCTGAGGAGAGTTTTTGTGGAAGCTCAATGGTTTGGAAGAGGCTGTTGCTGCTGCTGCTGATGCTGCTGATGGTGGGAGAAGAGAAGATGGTTCCTCCATACCTCTTGACCGATATTTATACCATTTCCTGAGACCTCATGCCCTCATGCCAACGCATCGTCAACATCCAGCTCCATCCCATCCACGCGGCCGTCGGCCCACCCTCCACTTCACTCCACCGATACCTCGCGTGCATCGAGCCAACAGGATGTTGCGGAGACAACGGTACCCTCCGTTTCGAGCTTAGATTGCCATCGACGGCAAATGCAATGCCACCCAAGCGTCGCCGGCGACGCCTAGCCCGCACCCTTGATATTGATCCTGGTGCGATCAACACCTTCGTGGCTGCGTCTCCGCCTATTGTTGCTGGCCCTGAGTGTACGTGCTGATGTGCTTGCTCCTCTTCTTCGATCCACCGACCCGATCTAGCTTGCTGACTTAAGTTCGATGGTGTGGGACGGCGGAGGTATATTGAGGTAGGAGGTGAAGTGAAGCTCAAGTCACGTGCTAGCTTTGTGCTGCGTATGCACGGCTCATGTGTCCTTCCCAAAGCAGTGTATGCTACTGGACATCCCGGAGGTTCGTTTCGTGCCTCAAGAAATTGTTAGAGAACCATTGACACGTCCGACTTCGGCCAACAGCATGACTGACTCTGTACGCATTAAACAACGAGTGTCGGCCTGAGGCACATCTTTGCATGTGGCAAGATGATCTTTCAGCAGGCTACCGAGGGTTGCATTCCACCCCTGCGAGCGTTCGGCGATGTGCGTCCGATGTTGCTACGAGCGATGATGACCATCGCATATAGTTTCGATCGTTCGGCCATCGACAGTACCGAACCATTGACACAGGCTCCCAAGTCCACACCAGGCAAGCAGGCAGCCGGAAGGCTCATGCCGTGAGCGTATGGCACCATGGCCATGTCCAGCATAGTCCAGAGCCTTGCCCGCCAGTGAACATGTCGGCGAGATGCAGAAGCAGGCATGTCAGACCACCCGTAGGGTCGAGACGATCCATCATTGGGGTCGGTAGAGTCTGCTCGTGCAGACGGGACGCGTGGAACTGCCCGCTCATTTTCGCTCATGTGACAGTCTCCCGTCTGTGGCTACTGCAGTACGCCGTGGAAGGGTCGATTCAACCACTGGATCGCCCGCATGGCCATGCATGAGTGGTTAGGTCAACGGGGATACGAACAGGCCCGAGGAAGAGACGCAGCCTGGGCAAGCCCCATCCGGCAGGATCCTTCTCGGTCTCGATAGATGACTGCGCTAGATTTGAAGTGGCCTTCTCCGCTCTGTGACGTGGCAGACGTAGTATGGTGGGCTGGAAAAAGCCTATCTGTCCGTTCAAATGGATGAGGGTCAGCACTTCGTTAGCCCTCAAAACATGTGTACACACCAAACCGCCCACATTAGCTCCCTCTTACTGCTGCGTACCGCCTTCCGCTCACCGGTCTGCTTTCATGCTCTCTGATTCGACTTGAGAGGACTTCTGGAAGGTTTCAAGATGCTCCAGACCACGTGGGGTGGGAGCATGAAGTTACGCCAAACGCTTCAAACGGCGAACGGACATATATGCACGACACTTTGACCAAGCAACTCAGACGAGCTCGGGAACAACCACACTAAGCGTGTCCAGCTGCATCTCGCGACCCTCTCGACGGCAAACAGAGCAACGCTCAGCCATTGAGGTTCGATCGCCTAAATTGCGGTGCATATGTAGTTTCAAAGAGGCTGGGAGATTGGCGCACTGACGTCGCCTGCGCGAGCGTAGCATCAGCAGGCGCGGCAGCTGCAATGGGTACTTTGAGCGTCATAACTGCGCAGCAAAGGGTCGCTGACAATTCCTGTATGACACGGGCACCCAAATCGGACGGCTGCAAGTGTGAAAATGGTCCATCTGCATGCTTTGTTGCGGTGTTTCGTTTTGTGACGCTGGTAGCTACGCTTTAGCTGACGTCGAATTTTACCTCCTGCAAGTGCGTGCCAGCACCTGTGCTCACGGTCATGTGAATGTCGGGCGACGCTGGGTCACGGCAAACGAGCGGGCCTTGCTCCGCCCACACATCAAGTGCATGTCTGCTGAGGGCAGAGAAGTGCGAGTCGGTGGAGCCACGCTCGAGGGTTTATTGGTGCGCTGGCGCGCCGATATGCAAGCCAAAAGAGTTTAGTTTGGCAAAGGCGGAGCTCGTGCATTGGTTCAGCCTGTGTTCCCGTGCAGTACAAGGTACCGGGCTCGCACGTGTACGTGCAGCACTCTGCTACGCATGTTTCGAAGTGTTCCAGAGAGGCGGGTGGGTGAAGTAGGAGATCGTGTCAAGGATGCTCGGATGGCGGCTGCTCGCATGTCCGTTTCTCTTACTATAACGTCTCCGCAAGTGTGTTGTTCCCTTGGCAGCCTAGACCTGAGAAAGCCCGAACTGTCGTATCTAGCAGCTTGACTACTGCCCAGTGCTTCCCGATAGCCGGTGTAATGTGGATGCGAGGATAGTATTGAGTTCCTCGTCTCTTCGCGCCACCAGTGCACTGTGGGTTCCAGGTGGCAGAAGTCTCAGAATCCATTGGGTGCGCAGGCATAGCTATCAGGCGGCTCCATCAATTTCTAGCGCTCATGCTAAAAGCGCATCATGTCGAAACGGTGTCGAAACACTTGTGTGTCGACCAAAAGACGTCCTCCACTGCGTCAAAGCGCCTGGCTCTAAGCCTGCGCGCGCTGTGGCGCCAAACTCTCACACATGGCATTCCGGCGCTTGCACTGGTTGCCGGGGTTCGGGGGCTCCACTCGCGTGACGTTACCTCCACGTTCACCGACTTCACGACTCCATCCTTCACGGTCTGCTTCGCTAACCTCTTGGGCTTCTTCAGCCTTGAGTGCACAGACAACGGTCGCGATGTCGGTCCAGATCATATCGAATTTCGTGTCCCTGCCCGCGGAATTGCTGCTTCGGATCCTGTACTTTGTGGATGTGCCAGACCTATTGGCAACTTCCCGAGTAGGCAAGCAAACAACATGCATAACGGCGCGATGCAACTAACGGAGCGCATAGACATGCCGCCATCTTCGTATGCTTTCGCTTGACCCATTACTACATCGCCTCCGACTCAGGTATTCTCATGAGCGTGTTGAGTACCTGCTGCCCCGAAGACCAGCGATACAGACGATATCCCCGCCAGTCGCTGGCATCTACTTGACACGTACTCACATTGCAGCTCGTCGACTACACTGGTCTCTTGTCAGCATACGTCTGAACCGTTGCCTCTCGCGCCGACCCAAGCTCGACTCCTTGGTCTCCGCCAACATACTGCCGAAGGAATGCTGCAAGATCGACCGGCACTCGGGCAACTTCGTGTGGGGTATTGGTGTTGCCGGGCCACTGGTGCAGAGTAGGCGTCGCTTAGAACGGGAAAGACTGAAAGAAGGTTTGCGCGTACG
>Ga0265797_10007185_pt1 | contig 15373 bp, 19 predicted proteins | sample P2T30metagenome_FD_192433 | JGI IMG/M metagenome (GOLD analysis project Ga0265797, IMG submission 192433) | Plant litter microbial communities from East Loma Ridge, Irvine, California - P2 T30 | ecosystem: Environmental > Terrestrial > Plant litter > Unclassified | place: USA: California... | reverse complement strand
GAATGCGATGGTCTTATATATACATCCTCGACTTGATAACGAAACAAGAGTCTCTAACGATTGGGACCTGAAGTGCGGATTGACGGCTTCAAGTGCAAACATCGTGGGTGTGATGATGCTTACACTTTTTCGCTCGCTCCTTAAACCAAACAAATGTACACATATGCAAAAACGCCAATGAATGCTTACACCACTCACCCTACTTTCCACCCTCAATTGATACATGATCATACTCAACGCACAGATCGATGTGGCATCATCTTCCTGTTCTCGGTATGCCTCTTCGACTTAAGCGCATCCCGACGACGTTTCTTCCACGAGCGATTGAGGTCGCCGCGATTCTCCCAGAACCATCTGCGGAACTCTGATTCGGGCTTCTCCTCGCCAGCGTCAGCTGCGCCATGCTCTTCGTCCTCTTCAACGACGCCGGGTAGATGCGCTGTTTTGGATGCGTTGGCTTTGGTGTTCTGGGATAGTTGGTGTGATGCCTCTGCGTCGACCATTTCGTCGTCGTCGTCGGCATCATCGGCTTCTTGGCTCTCTTTCCGCCAATCGAAGGAGAAGCGACGGCCGATGGCTGCAGTGTCAGGCGTGGGTGCGGCACTTCTGAGGCCTCTCCATTCGAGATCGCGTTCGGTAAAGGGCGTGGTCGGCGCGTTTTCTACGATCTCGCCGGTCGGTTCGGTGTCGACGTTGTCTTCGTTGGTCTCGAAGAAGCTGAAGGACGTGTTGATGGGGGTGAGCTTCTTGGGTGTGATGGAGAGTGTGCCAGGAGAGGGTCTTGGACGCTTGAAGAGTGCTTCGAGGGGGTGGACTCCTTTCTCGCCAGTCGGTGTGGACTGGATGTCTTCCGAGTGTTTCGAGCCATTGACGGTCGGCACAGGTGTGGACGGGGCGGACTCTACCTCTGACTCTGCTTCGGAGTCTGAAGAGATGTCTTCAGAGGAAGAAGATACGACTGAGGAGTCGTCCTCTACTTCAGACTCCGCAGGCGAGGGAGTAGATCTTGCTTTCTTCTGTTCCTTGGGGGCTGCTGACTTCTTCGGCTCCGCAGCAGGCCTGTCCACCAATTCCAACGCCCTCCTATTTCGTGCCTTGCCAGTCTCAGGCTCCACCACAGTGCCGTCCTCGTCCACCCAGCCCTGGCCATTGACGTACTCAACAGCAGGCTTCTTCTCCCCTGTGATCTTTGTCTCCTTCAAAAAGCTCGGCGTCTTGCTGTTCTTCTCAAACTCATGCACAACAACCTCTTTCGACTTGGATCTGCTCTCCTTTTTCTCCTTTTTTTCCTTCTTCTTCTCTTTGCGCGCGACTTCAGTGGAAGCCACTGGCGTCAGCTTCGCCTTGAACAGCATCTCGGGCTCCTTGGTGTACTTTGACTTTTTCTGCTCGTGCTTGGCGTCCTTGTTTTTGCTCTTCTTCTCCTTCTTGTCCTTTTTGCCTTTCGAGGACGGCTCTGTCCATCCGCGCTTGACCGTTCTGTCGTTTTCCAGCTCGGCGCCTTCGAGCACGCCCTGCTCCTCCTTCCGCTTCTTGTCCTTCTTCACGCGCTTGGACGGTCTCTCGGTCTCTTCTATCTCCTTGGCCGCATCCGTCTCCTCGCGGACTTTGCGCTTGTCCGACTTCGCCATCTCGATGCGCACTTTCGATCCTCGCAGCGTCGTGCCGTTCAGCTTCTTCTTGAGCTTCTGCGCCTCGGCTTCGGGGAGTTCAACGTAGCCGTAGCCTTTCTCAGGGAATGTCTCGACGGCGTGGTATGAGATGTTTTTCGCGAGCGAAAGGACGGAAGGCGCAAGATAGACTTTGAGGAGGTCGGGCTTAAGTGGTGTAATGTGCAGGCGCACGATCTTGTCCTCGTCGGGTTGCTGCTGGTGAGGTGGTTGCGCTTCGATGGAGTTAGCCGCTCGTGTCGCGGGCATCGGGGTGTAGAGGCTTGTCGCGTGCGACGATGCGCGTGAGCCTGAAGCTGTACGCGGATGTAGGACTACAGCTGGTCGTGTTGGCTATTCCGGCGTCTCTCGCCTGCAGGCCGTCAAGCGTGGTGTTGGATGTCGCGGAGTGGAGGGGAAGGAAAATACTTAGCGCCGACTGGTTGCGGAAGTTCGAGGCCAGATCCCAGCCGTGGCCTGAGCTTGCGGGCGCTGGCCGGAGGAGGTCTGAGACAAGCTCGAATGCGCCGGCAATGTCAAGACGAGTACATGTACCCTGAGTATTTTGAACGATTGGTAGAGTTGCGAATGACATCAATCTCGACATCATACCGATCAACATCGCTTGAACAACCCACACCACCACCACGATGCGGAGACCGCAATTCTACCTGCTGGTCATAACAACCTTCCTCTCCTTCCTCTCCCTCTCCCTCGCAGCCTGTACGTCTCAATCTTTCCCTTCTATACAACATTCTCTAACACTACTCCAGCACCAACATCTTTCTGCAAATGCACCTGCTTCGGCAACTCCACCATCGTCGCCCTCGATGCACCCAAAGCATCCTCTCCCTCACGCAAGACCTGCAACGACTGCAATCGCTCCTTCTGCCTGGGATATAGCTTCTGCAAGGGCGAGAAGGAGGACAATGTCTTCACGACGTGCTTCCAAAGAGACAGTGCCAAGGATCAGGCGGTGGTGTATGCGTTTATTGGGGCGACAGTGGGGTTGCTGGGGTGGGCGGCGATTAGGCCATGGGTGAGGAGGGTCAGGGAAAGGAGATACACTGCTGTGCCGGGGGAAGGGAGATAGATGAGAGCATGTAGCGTAGAACAAATTCCTAGATCGATAGAATTGAGGCATCGACATCGTGAAGCGTAGATACCCAGCAATGACGCCTCGTTCTCTAGATCTACCACCCAACGCCGCGATGCATACACATAATACAGCAATGTACAAGCTGGGAGAGATATAGTACACGGCAGATCTAAGGCTGCCCTGTCCAAAGACTCAATCCTACTCTTTCTTCGACCCGCCCATCATCCACCCAAACCAGCCCTTGCCCGTCTCCTCTGCTTTTATTGTAGCCTTCTGCGCTTCATTATCCAGCGGTCCTCCTACTATCGGTGTCGAAGCTGCCGTCCTCGACCCCGCTGTGAACCCCTGCCTCGCCTCCTGCACCGCATCGACAATTCCCTCACCCGAACCGCCCGTCATCTCCTGCTTCCTGATCTCCTCGACTGCCAGTCTTCTCTGCTCCGCAATCTGCTTGTCCTCCTTCCAGTCGCCGTGCATCCACCACAGCAGCCGTGACGGCGCCTTCCGCTCCGCCGTCTTCTTGTCCATGGCTTCTTGCTCCTCTGCGATGCCCGAGACGAGCGCGACTTGTGCGGCCGATGCGGTGCCTTGGGAGACTGCTTGTCGTGCGGTTTCGAGAATGCGGGCTTGAACTCGTTCTTCTTCGGCGAAGTAGATGGCGCGCTTTCGGCGATTGTACACGATCATGTCGCCTATTGAGAAGACGGCTAGGACGCCAATGCAGCCTGTATGAAGTGTCAGCTCGAATGCCATGCGGATTCAACAGCAATTGACTGTGTCGGTCGGTGCAGCCATACCCGTAGCGAAAATCAGCCCATACACCGTAAATCTATGCGCCGCATCCGCCGCCATGCGCCCATACAGATACATGTAATCCCACTGCGTCACCTGTGCCATCTTCGCCCGATTCGCAGCCTCTCGTAACCGCTTGACTTTCTGCTGTGGTGTTTCATTTTTGGGTGCTGGCTCGGCGAATTGGAGGGTTGTGGCGCGCCCGCCTGGCCGTGTGTGTGCCCATACTCCGGTCGCTGTGAATCTCGTTGACTCTTTTGGTGATTTCGACATTGTGGGCGGTGACAGGGGAGGGGAATTGGGAGCGGAAGAGGTTCGTGGTGGGCTGCGGAGGTGGAGCGTCGAATGATTGGCAAAAGTTGAGATGGACTAGGATCATGATGCGGATATTGCTCGGTGGGAACAACGTTTGTCCAGAACATCGTGCATCGTCGACTGCGAGTAACACGCATTATTCCATCTATTAGTATTCCATGACGAAAAGAAAGAACTGCACAGTGACGTTACTCTGAGCAGTATTGCGATGACAGCGTATCGATCACAACCCACCAGAGCTCTTTCCACTCATTCACCGTGAACGGGAAGCAAACACGGCCACGAGATGTCATTTTCATCACGCGTGTATATAAGAACTTACTTTCAGAGAGCTTAACACCTGACATAGTTCACTGACCCACGCACGTCCACTTCCGACTGTGCCCACCTTGCGCATAACCCGGTCATGGCGGACAACGACGAGGGCGCGCCAAACATGGACCTTGCAGCCATTCTTGCAACCTTGGCAAATCTACAGCCAGCCGTAACAACTCAGACTCAGCAGCAGTACTTGTACAGTCAAGACAGCCAAAGCTATCCACAAGGCCCCAGTGGCCAGCCTTATCCGCCTCAAGCTCCAGCAGACCCGCGCCTCCTGAATCGGTCTACTCCGCAGCCTCTCCCAGCCCTTCCGAAGCCGCAGGATAGATCGTCGACTCCACTGGTTGACCCAGCTACTATCACGGAATGGAAGAAAGGACTACGCTGCGTAAGCAAGATTGCTACCCAGAACCCTGATTTTGCTGCATCGATCCGCAAGGTATGGCTATTCCCTGTGCCTTACAATGTCACGATACTGACACAGGGTAGTTGATGAAGGACCAAGAGGGCAACGTCAAGCAATGGTCCGTCAGAGTCGTACCTAGGATGTCTCGGCATGTGCTAACCATTTCAAGGGAGAGCGGCCGCACGCTTCTCATCGAAGATCACAAGGTGAAGCGAGAGAACGAGGTTGCACACCGAGCAGCACTGTAAGTTGCACACACACGAGCTACTGTGCTCATCTGACGAACATAGTTCACTTCCAGGTCTTCTCGAAAACGCACCTCTTCTTCGTGTAAGCTTCCACGCATTGTTCTCCTTCACAAGCTAACCCCTTTCAGACACCAGAGCGCGAACAAGCTGAGCTGCAGCAGTACGATGCCAAGGTCTACCGCGCTTGCAAGTTCATGGTCGAATCGCAGACGTCTTCTTTGAAGGTCTTGGGTGTCCCATTCTTTGGGACAAGGCCGCATCTGATACTTCACGGAAGCGAAGAGGTACCTTCAGTGGAAGATGCAGCGGCTGGCAAGATTACCAAGATGAATCACTTGGAGCTGCAGCGGAAGATGCTCAATCATCTCATGGAGCTTTACGGGGAGTGAGCTCACTGGTCACGTCCCACTAGCACTTTGCTTCCTCACAGCAGCAACTTCCCTAGCTCATCAGTCACTTTCCAGTACACAACAGAACACCAGTAGGCTGCACTGCTACTGCACGGTGATTAGATCCAATCTGTCTTTAATAGTTGTCTCTGTGTAGCCCAAAGCTTCCAAAGATCGCATTGTTCGATTGTTCTACTGAACGAGCGAATTCCCTCACAATCTTCCCTTTGTGGCGGCATTGTCAGCACGTGTCTCTTTGTACATGTTCCACTGTCCTTTCATCATTGTATTGCGTTTCTCTCGTCTCCACAATACTCTGAAACTCACTCTCATTGGCCACTCGTCGTTTGCTGCGGAAAGATGTCGCGAGCAACCTCCAGCAATTTGGCCCCAGCGCTGTCCTCGAGGCTATTGAGTGACACAATAATACTGCCTGACAGACCCGTATGACAGACCCGACCACCCAGCACAATCGCCTGGGAGCACACAACCACATGCGCCTTGGCGCCGATTGGCTTTATTCTCTAGCACTGCGTTCGTACAACGTTCTAGATCCCCTCTCACCCTACAAACGGTCAAAGAACAAACGCACGTCCGCACTCCCATTGATCCCGAACAACCAGTTCCGTCTCTCTTACTGGCTCGCCTCGCCGACCGTTTGCACTAGCGTGTGCGACATGTAAACACGCAATCTCCTTCACCTTCGAGGAGCTGTATATTTTGCACGACGAACGCTCCGTCAACGAACTAATTTCGATTGCGAATTTCAGCTTTTCATAACAAGTATCCTGGTGATACCCCACGCTCTTTAGCAACATCTCCACAACAACACACTCTTTTAACTCAAACTCGGTTCTCCAGACTTTCGTTACCTGCCTTTCGATCACTCGACTCGACGACACTTTCGGACTCTTCGATCAAGACACCAGAACAGACTCACAGTCAGATCTTCAAGATGCTCTTCTTCGCTGTCGCCGCTCTCGCTGGTAAGTACCCCTCCTGACCTGACTTTTGCGCAGCTCTCGCACGTATTGCGCGCGCATAAGTCTGTTTTCAGAATAAAAATCATTAACACAAAGAAGCCACCGCCGCCGCCGAGGCCCTCCAGTACAACGCGCCCGTCGCTCAGGGCTGGGAGGCCGACCTCGTGGCTCGCAGCGAGGACTGCACCACTTCAAGCATCGCCGCTCCTGTGGTCGTCTCGTCCGCTACCCCGTGTCCCAGCGCGGGCACCACCCACATCACCGTCACGACCACCGTGACCGTGACCGGCCTGCCCGGCGGCGCTCCCCCCAAGTATGTATCCTCATGTTCCCATCTTCCCTTCTTCAGCCCTCCATTTTGACTAACAGACCGCAAAGGGACGCCCCAGGCGAGCCAGAGCCCACCACCACCACTACCGTCGAGACCACCACCACGCAGTACACCACCATCACCAAGACTGTCTCGCACAAGAACGGCACAAGCACCTTCGTGCCCTCGGGCTCCGGCATCCCGGTCAGCCGCAACGCCACGTCCACGGGCTTCAACTCCCCTTCGCCGTCGGCGCCGCAGTTCACGGGCGCCGCTGCGGCTCAGGCTGGTGTCTCGGTCGCTGCGCTGTTCCTTGGTGTTGTTGCTGCGAACTTTGTCTAGGTTCGACTCGATGGGATTTAGGTGACGGCGTGCATGGCGTGTCGTTGGTTTGCATAGGGGACTGGTACATATGTGTGCTCGACGCATGGCGTGTAACTACTTTACGATACGGAATATGGATATGGGCATGGCGGTTTCTTCACTTCACGTTTTACAACACAGTAGCTGGTCATCGTCGCTCAGGTGGCGTTGATGGCGTTATAATGAGGGGCATGGCCGCTTGGCATACATGGTGAATGAATACTTTCGACAAATTCTCGTCCCTTGTCTGCGGTGACTTTTGCACCATTCAAGACACACTTTGCGCCAAAGTCGGTGATTCTGTGCACGCCAATGATTCAGAGACTAACACACGCAAGAGCCCTATGCCAGTCCCCATCCTACCAAGCGAATGACCCAGTATACAAATTTGTCCAAGCCAAACACAAATACACCCGGTAAAGTAAATATATACAAAGAATCGAACCGCAACACCTTGCGAGCCCTGCTCATACTCCAAACCACCACACCCCTGGCCTACCCCCTATCACAGCTCCAACCGGTCCTCCTAAAACCCATACGTAAACCACCCAATCGTATTCGAATACACCCCCAAATTATCCCTCCAGCTCGCCTTATCCACGCCATCAACCGTAATCATCTCCAACGCACCAACCTGATTCATCGCAAAGTACTGCACACTCGAATCGCCCTCAACACTAAAGATACGATTCTGGCAGTCGCGGCGCCCATCGGCCGCCTGGTCGCTGCTACACATATTATCATTCTCCTGGAAAAACGAATACAGCCCGCCGCCCAGAATCATCACGTTCTTGCTATTCAAGATGCGCAAGCCATACGCATCGCAGATCTGGTTCGCAGGGCATGCGGCCGCGTAGTCCGGGTCGTTGTACGCGTCGCTGCGGCCGTAGGGCTGGTTGCGCGCGTCGGGCGAGGGCATGTAGTATGGTGTTTCGGTCTGGATGAAGCCTGCGAAGATGTTGAGGGCGTTGTTGAATTGGTATTGGTAGAGGGCGTGGTGCTCGACGCCGCTGGCCCAGAGGAAGACGTTGCTGGCTTCGACGTGGAGGCCGCGGCCCGTGAAGACGGAGATTTGGGTGCTTTTGGGGTCGTCGAGATCGTGGTCGGCGGTCTGTGGGTGTGTTAGTCTAAGAGGTATGGTGGTGGAGGGAGAGAGGACGTACCCAGAACCAGTTGTTCTCGAAGTAGGCTCCTTGACCGGTCTTGGTGATGTGCACGTTTGTGTGCGCTGCCATGCATTTCTTGTTCACGGAGCCGACTGGGCAATCTGCGACCTGTAGTCCAGTACCCTTGGATCCACCGATACGAGTGTGGACATCCCAGATTCCAGAGCCACGCTCAGTGTCGAGGTTGTACTGGATTAGAATAGCACCTGGAGTCTCGCCTTGAGTCTGGACGAGCATGTCTGACCATTCCACGCTTCCCCTGTCTCCAGGCTTGCCGATCTGGATCACGGGCTTCGGATCGTCCTTGTTTGACCACACGCTACCAGCAGCCATCAGCGCTGGGAAAGTCTCTCCGGTCATGCGTGTGCCTGGCTGCACGTAGATAGTGTTTGTGATCTTGTAAACACCTGAAATTTGTTAGACTTGGAGATACGGCAGACGCTTTATAGTCATACCATGTTCAAAGTAAAGTATCTTGTTCGACTCAGCAGCAGATTTGATGGCTGCCTGAATCGCATTGGTGTCGTCATCTCGTCCGTTTCCTGTCGCACCCCTATCGCGAACGCTGATAAAGTCGTCCTTGTTGAGGTTCGCGTAGGTTGGCTTGGACTTGGCCCAGTACTTGTCCCCGTTTAAAAGACCCTGGGGCCGAGGAGCGAAGGTCATGGAACCTTGGAACTTCTCGGGACCGTCTGGAGAGTACTTGTTGCCCTGGCCCCAGGACTTGATCGTATCAATGCCTGTGGTACCAGGAAGCTGGATAACACCGTAGCCGGTGACTGCGGTGGGAACATTGTTGAGCTTGATATTCTCCAGAATGAGCTGACCAGCCCCAGTTGGTGTAGTGTCACGTTTCCATGTCTAGTCTAGTGTTAGTCTGGTTTATGATCTGAGTCCCACAGTTCCTTGAGGATACAGGGCAGCTTCCAGGGAGACTTACCGAGTCCGTGAAGACCGGGCAATTCTTGATCTCGCTATCGATGAATACGACAGAGCCGATTTGGAGTTTGTTCTGTTCCCATCCGCTGATCATTGAGAAAGCGACGCCACAATCGCTGATGTACATTTCCGAGTACAAGAAACCCCAGTCCCAGATTTGGGAGATTCCGATCTGAGCCTTGGAAATCTTGACATTGCGTATAGTGAACTGCTGATTGCCGATGTTCAAACCATACCGTCCGCCCTCGATTTCGAGGTCGGCCATATGACCGCCAGACCCTGGAAAAGTTAGCAACATGTTCATCTGAATGGTAAGGCAAGATAAATCTACCATTCTCGACGAAGATTCCACAATGAGGCGAAGAGTTAGATTGTGTCATGATAATCTTGACGTTTTGGATAGTTGTTGCTTGAGAAGCTGGCCAGTGAATGCCTTGGAACCCCTCAGTCACCGGGACCGCCGTGCCATCGATGACAAGATTGCGGATCTGACGAAGGAAGACGTTGGTGGAAGTCCATCCTGGTTGACCGTTATTGCCGTACGGGCTGGCATCGATCAACGCCAAAGCTCGCAAAGATGAGGCAGCCTTGAGCACGGGGCGATCCCGAGCATCTCCGATGAGTTGAGTCATGTAGTAGAAGATGATGGGCTCGCTGATGATGTAAGTGCCAGCTGGGAAGTAAACCACGGCAGGGGAGTCAGTCGCTGAATCACAGACTTGTGGACCACAACGGCCGCCGCTAGAGATGGCTATATTGATGGCAGCAGTGTCATCCGTGACTCCTGGAACGAGTTAGATTTTGCGGATGTCAGGCGTAGATTTGGAAGAGTATCTCTCACCATCGCCTACTTGATGTTAGCCAAGTTCGTTGCTATCAGAAACAGTTCACGTACCCTTTGCACCAAACTCCTTGACATTGCGGAAGACCTTGTAACCGCTTGGATTCGGATTGAAGGCCGCGATGCCCTTTCCAGACAATTCGTTCATCCAGAAGCCGTCGGCAGCTTGAATCGACTGCGATCCAACTTCCGTGACATTGGAGTTTGCCAGTTGGCGTCGAGCAATTGGAGCTGTCAAAGAAGTAAGCTGTCTGTATTGTCGAGATGGAATTTCGGTGAACCTACCAATGACCGCCCCCTGGACGCCAATTGCCCAAAGGCAAGTGACGATGGAAAGAACGCGCATAGTGTTCGGTATCGATTATGTACAAGTAGAAGTAGAAACTTCCCCGAAGGAGTGTGTTTAGATGAGAAGAGAAGGTGGAGTCGACTTGAATGGAGACCGTGGAGAGTAGGAGCGATACAGTCAATATATTCCTCTCGTTTGCTTCTTAGCGCGATCAGGCGGTGGGAATGCCAGCAAAGCCTTCCAAGCCCCATCACATTAAGAGCGATCCGCGGTCATTCAGAACTAAGCTGTTTGCTCATCCTCGAGGCTTCTCTGGTGATTCGTTTGATGACCACCAAGCCCTCAAACACAAGATCATACGCCATTGTCCGCCTGGACCCTTGCTTGCCGGTCGGAGGTTACATGCCCAGCCGAGGCTTCGAGAGCTCGAGATGCGTTGCCATGGTGTGACAAGTGACCGCTGAAAAATCTGGTAGTACATCAAATGAGGAAAGGAAGAGAAATTACCCCTTCAAGGCATTTGGGCTGTCAGCCAGTAACACTCACCGTAGGCATTATTGCTATGACTAAGAGTCATTCAAGTTACATGCTAGAAGTAGAGTACCAACGGTAGCTGTAGAGCTTGAGACAACACTCCCTCAACGCCCCTCGAGGGTCTTGTAGACCTAGCCTTAGTTTGGTGGCGGTCACCGGACCGGCTCGAACACAACACTTATTTCCGTCAAGCGCTGTCCAACCAATGTGACTGCATGTGATAGACTACGCTCTCCATAGTTACCTTTACACAGAGATTTGACGCACTAGACATGGCACCAACTCCATACCTTCACGCGTCTTTCTCAGGTCCAACGGCGAGGTGCTAAACTCCTGGGATGTCGTGCGCATGCGTGCATGCAGATCAGTACCCAGACGTGCAGGTAATGCTACAGCGGTGGCCTACCCTATGATCTTCTGCAGTAGTAGCAGAGAAGGGTGATCGCGTGTCTGCAGTGTAGCTTTGAATCCGGGGTAATCGAGTTGCCCGACTGTGTCACGGCCCTATGGTTCGCATCGCGTGGCGCTGTCGCAAGACAGAGTATGGTGACTGGACACCTCGGAGCAACTTTTCGACCTTCCTGAAGCGCAATGAGAGTTTCAAGCCTCTGTCCGCGCGATACCGTAAAAGTCTTCGTCGAGGGTCTTCGACTTCGTAGTCTCCGTGGGTTGTCGCAGAGGGTCGAAATTACAACCACCGGGTTCGCCTATGGCCAGATCAGAGGCAATAGGAGTACGCCACATGTTTGGTTACAAAGGCTCGGAGCTAATGCCTGTTGGAGATCGCAATGAGCGTCAGCAAGTTACCTTACAAAATTCACGGTCGAGGATGTTACGCTGCAGCGGTGCGCCGGGAGATCAGCTGGACCAGGGAAAATAGATTAGATGGCTCCTTGACGTAGCCAGTCAGGTGTCGCAAACCCGTCCCCTTAACATTAGTCCACCAATTGTAGCGCGTGGCTCATTCGAACCACTCATCAGTTCTATCCTTCGAAGATATACCTGAAGAGCACATCACTCATGAGTCCTGACGAACAGGAACCACGTCCAACGACATGAATGTGTCGTTGCGAAGCACACGGAAATTGATCGAGGCTCTTACGATATGAGACTGGGAGTACGCATCATCGTGTGATGCTGGAGGGCAATTCAATCTATCATATTTGGCCAGGAGTTTCCTCACTCAATGCGTTCTGACTCTGTAAGAGATGTGGTCTGAACAGTCCGCGCTAGATGACTCTGAGCGTGCGTGTATAAGTCTCTCCAACAGTTCTCGAGGTGTCTTGTCTTCTTCAGATCGGAAGAGTGACCCAAGGTAGGACTGAGATCTCAAGCGGATCGTACGCGCCACAATAAATGGCTGCTTGCATGTAGTACGCGATCTGGTATAACATGGCTGCGAAGTCGGTTCTGTGCAAGTCATAGGTCATTGTTGTGGGGCTGATGCCGAAACGTCTACCAGACGCAGCTACGATCTTGACTCAAATCCTGGGCTTGATCTCGACGAACATGGCTTCGCCGGTGGTGTATACTAATCCCTCCCCATCTTCGATTGTCGCGCGCATGTAAAGTTTCCGGCCGTCATGGCGCTCCACTTTCGCAGTGCATAGGATCGTGCTAGGTGCGGGTATCGGTCGCTTGTAGGTGGTATTGAGATCTGTCGATATCAGTATCATACAGAAGCCTCCTCGTGCGGCACAACCTACAGGCCGTCATGAAGTTTACTCTAGGAGGCTGGCCCAATGCGCCAGATTCCTTCCACAACTCTGTCTGCCTATCTTGGCTCAGTACAAGGAAAGTACCGCATATCTCGTCCAACAAAGTTGCTGCCATTCCCCCATGGCAAACCTGCGGAAATCCGTCCAAGCCAATGCCGAGAGTGATTATTGCCGCAACCTCATGGTACACGAATTTGCCTTGGGTTTCTAGGGCCGGCAGAAGCGTCTGAAAAGCTCGTAGCGTTCGGTCGGTGGCAAGCGTCGTTGCGAAGAATCCGTCCTCTCCTGTCGACTTCGGCGTTCTTGAGGGCGTTCTGGCGCGCTTCCACTTAGGGTCTTCGATGAGCGCCTTGGCCCAGGGAATCGATAGAATGTGGTCGATGGAGGCGTCCTCCATTGCTGATTGTGCGCTTCAGTGAAGATGTCGTTGCTTCACGAGACGCCATGATGGCTGTTGGCGATGGCACGACCGTGTTCGGCGTGCTCAGGATGCCGAGGCGCAAAAGGAGGGCCGAAACTTTTGAGAGTCAGCCACAAGGGTCCAAGTATTCATGTCGACCCAGAACATAACACTGAAGTTTTGAGATGAGACTTCCGCAGAGAGGCTTATGGGGCTTTTCATAGCTGTCAGAAGCTCAAACACAGTGAAGGCGGACTAAGATATGAAAAGTCATCGACCGATGCGTGCTACCTTATGCGCAACAACAGGACGACACGAACCCCCAACGTTGCCACAACCATACACTAGCAACCAGTACCAAGATATCACCAGGAGCTCATTGGAAGGCCTATGACGTTCTAGCCCTCTGGTATTGAGTTACCTTCCAAAAGATCTCACATGAAATCTAGGGCCTGCCACTTCGACAGTTGGTGCCGTGCTCCTGGTCACCTTGTATTACTTGTGGGACACATTTCAACTTTCAAGCATTGTCTTAAGCTATCCTGGAGCTATGCGACTGATGTGCCGAGAGGACGAATCTGCTGTTCTCGGAACTCTGTTGATGTTCACATGCATTTCGCAAGCGACTTGGAATACAATCCAAGACGTCATGTAGACGCACTAGGCCCTATCTTTGACACAGCTACCTGTACCCCAGATCTGAAGAGAATGCGCTACCAATGATGATGCATAGTATAGTTGCCGAGGCATTGACTTGACAAAGGAACCATAAGTTGCTGATTGTCTTCACCTCCTCCACATCACCTGAAACATTACATCCCATTCGTTGGTCAGTCACCTTCCACAACATCAAAACACACAAACAGACAGCAGACCCAAAAAGCTCATCATGTCGTCCAAGCCGCACTCCAAGACCGTTCGCGGAACACTCGACAACCCCAAGACCAAAGAGGCCATCAAGTCCGATCAGAAACCACCATCACTCGGCGATCCAACGTCGCTCAAGCCAGAAGGTGACGACAAGAAACTACCATCCAACGACTCGGCACCACCAGGAAGCGCTGGAAACGATAAAGGCTCAAATCCAAGCTCCCTCGCACCAACCGAATCCAACCCGATCGGAGAATTGCCGCATACGAAGAAAGGAGGCCAAAGCAAATTGTAGAGTGACCCAAACAGCTTCTCACATGTCAGCTTGGAAACATGTGACGCATGGTCCTGTCTGTCTTCAAACCGCGATTTGTTACTAGCATACCTAGAATATCGCAATAGCATTCGGTGGACTCGCCACACCACCTTTGACATTCAGCACCTGACTCGTGAAGAAGAAAGTCCATCGCTGTTGCTTCTCACACTCTTTACTCAGCTCTTCCAGGTCGAACAGTTCGCCGATAGGCATACCGAAACCACTGAGCAGTGTCTGGTGCATCGTATGCTCCGTTGGAGGCCATGCTTCGAAGCCAGGACAGTCTCCTGCTACCGCTGCCACTTGCGAGTCCCAGAGGAAAGCTAGGACTTCAAGGCTTGACTCGATGCCAGGGTACTGAAAGGGCGATTTGGAAAAGATGGTCCTCTTTGTGGGAAGGGAGGTGGATGCGAAGGCTGCCGTGAAGCCGGTGCGGAGGAGGATGATGTCGCCTGACTGAAAGGTGATGTTTGATTCTTCGGCGATGCGTTGGAATGTTGACAGTGATACCGCATAGTGATCCAGCGAATCGTAAGCAATGTTGTTGCGTGCAGCATAAGCCACAAAGTCGATCAGAACGCCGCGGCCGACGATGCCTTGTCTTGCCCATGCTGTGTTTCGGTCAGTAGACAGTTGCATGATAGACAGGCAATACCAATTACCATGGATACCCAGCTCGTCAGTCTTCTTACTATGGATTTCCTGTTGGGTCAAGCCGTTGTAAAAACGTCCATCATCGAAGCCCCAATGGCGTAATCCATCCCACTGGCTGCTTGTCTGGGTATTGAACTCAAGGCGATCGTCCTAGCTCTGTATTAGCGACCCTTACGAACTCTCCAGCCTACTGAACCTACGTTCATATTCTTCCCAAGCTCGAATATCTCGTGTTTCAGCACTTGACGGAAGTCATCGCCAGCAAAATCCATCTGCTCCAAAGGCCAATTCAGTCCCACTCTTGTCCCAGTGGTAATCAGCTTCGCAGCTTCGACTGTTCTTTCAGGCGTGAGGTGATTGAGGGTTCCCAGCTCATCTTCTGAGCCCCAAAGTCCCCATGCTGAGTGCGGTGGGTGATCGGAGTGGAGAGGAAGCTCGGAAAACTTGGGAAACTGTCTTGTCATCTTGGATGTCACCATAATCGCTGATCTTTCTGGAAGCTAATGTATGGCACCACGATCAGGAGGTCACTGCTTTTATATCACAAGTTCAACAGCAAGATGTGTGTAAGTAGACGCGGGGCCCGGGTATTGAGACCCGTGGTTGCTGTGGGCGCGGTGCCATCGACAGTCGTCAGTCGCTTTTTTGACCTGCTAGTTTTTAAACAGCCATCTGGTGATGCAGTATGTCTAACTGTGATATAAAATCTCAACATCAAAGGAAAATGACTATAGCGAAGGGGGTTTAAGCTGTTGCGAGAAGCGCCACATC
>Ga0265797_10007184_pt1 | contig 15375 bp, 10 predicted proteins | sample P2T30metagenome_FD_192433 | JGI IMG/M metagenome (GOLD analysis project Ga0265797, IMG submission 192433) | Plant litter microbial communities from East Loma Ridge, Irvine, California - P2 T30 | ecosystem: Environmental > Terrestrial > Plant litter > Unclassified | place: USA: California... | reverse complement strand
GCGTCGTCAACTGGCGCAGCCTGGTGGCGCAGGACTGCGCGCAGATCCAGATTGAGAAACCGACCGAAAAATCCGGGGCTAAAGTCTACGCGATCTTCTATCTGGATGCGCCGGGAAAGTGACGCGCTCAGTCGAGCTCGAGTGCTGACTTCAGGCAGCCATCTTTGGCGCTGCACATATGGATCGCATCAATACAAACGCCAACCTGCAGGGGTTGGCGTTTTTTGTTTGACACTGTTCTTAATGGCCCGGGGGCGAATCGAGCCACCGACACAAGGATTTCCAAGCATTGTTCGTCTGCAGCCATGCGCATGAGCGGCTTCGTCTCCCGGTTAAGTGATCTGTTGTCGGGTTAATCAACGCACCGTGATTTCTGCGCCTTTGCTAACAGGATTTTGGCGTCGTCTTCCGATGGCCGCATTTCGACTTTGCGATGGCAGTTGGGGCAGAGTGCTACGAGACTCTCGACACCTTCTGCTCCTCCAGAGCTTATTGGAAAAATATGATGGATCTCAAGGTACGGTTCGCCACCCAAAGTGAGGAAGGGAGCGGCCGAACCGCATAGTTCGCAAAAGCCCTTCGAGCGTGCGAGCACGGACGCCCTTGCCTGGAAATTCGTGCGACGTCCTCGCCCAATCATCTGCAACCTTAACGGCTTAAAGATCTCGATGTCTTCCTTGCTCACTTGTTTCCCAAGTAACTCAAAAATTTTCTCACCTAGTTCGGGAGAAATATTTTTCCTGTTGGCTCTGACAGCCGAGATAAAGCTGCGGGTGACACCGAGCAAGCGCGCAAGCGCCGCGTCACTTTTGAGACGTTCTTTTTCCTTCAACTGATCAAGGAGCGGGCTCCAGCCGCTTCCATCATGTCCGACATACGTCATTTTGCGTTCCAAATGGTTGACATGCGATGAATCGTGAGTTATTGTACACCAATTGGTATCCTCCCTGGCCGTGCTTACAAGGAGCTTTGATGAATTCGACAAGCACAGTGCATTTGTGTCCACTAACTGTAAGGGACTTTCATCCCAATCGGGGGTGGACCTGTACGCTGCTAAATATCCCAGGTGCAAGGATCGCCGAGTTGCGGATGGGAGGAGTAACGATTCCGCTCGAACGGTTGAGTGTATCTGCTCCATATATCCGTTTTATCATGCCCCCGGAACATGGCGTACAAGCAGCAGACGTTGCTGTTACTGTTCCCTCGATGCGGGCTCGCGGATTATCAGGTCCGGTTACGGTAGCGCTGATTACATTATTCGGAGTCGTTTTTGCATCCGTTCTGGATTACGCACGGGGATCGATGCAAACTCTGCGGCAAGAACAGAGCTTGGCAGATTGCCGTCGGCCATTACCTGTGCAAGGTAATCCCCCCATTTTTACAGAACGCTAAAAGTAAAGGTTAAGCGGTAAGTGCCAGTTTCTGTTTTGGTGTGATACCGCCGAGGGCCACGTTGGGCCGGTCGTTATTGTAGGTCCAGAGCCGGAGAGTAACAAAGTCTTGGATTTCGTCGAGCGTTTCAAACAGATCATGGGGCAAGCCAGTCGTAGCGTACAGTCCGGTTAGCGCTCGACGTAGAGGTTTTGCTGGGGCTGACCTGGTTGAATGAAATCGATGCAAATACCTCGCCTGCCTGCCCAAGCCAGGGTTACCGCGCTAATGTACTCAGGGCCGTTGTCGCAGCGAATACGGTCCGGTTTACCATGCCATTCAATGATTCGGTCAAGCGAACGAGTCATACGTTCAGACGGTAGCGAGAAATCGACCTCGATCCCCAAGCCCTCGCGATTGAAGTCATCTATGACGTTGAACAGGCGAATGCTGCGCCCATCGGCGGGCTGATCGTGCATGAAGTCCATCGACCAACTATGGTTGATCGCGACCGGCACGGCCAAGGGCAACGGTTTCTCACGCATCAGCCGGTGGCGCGGCTTGATCCGCAGGTTCAGTTCGAGCGGTAAATTTGGTAGACCCTTTTATGGTTCCACTTGAAGCCTTTCACGTTGCGCAAGTACAGGAAGCACAGGCCGAATCCCCAGTTGCGCTGGTTGTTTTTTAGCCGTGCCAGCCAGTCGGCAATGACGTCGTTTTCCGCGTCCAGCTTGGCCTTGTACCGGTACAGGTTTGGCTGATGCCGAACGCCTGGCAGGCCAGCTTGACCGTGGCTAAACGCTCCGTTACGGCCCGTAGCGCCATCTCCCGCCGCTGAGATGGCGCTACCACTTTTTTGCGAGGGCCTCGGCGACAATTTCGGCTTTGAGACGCTCATCGGTATACATTTTCTTCAGGCGCCGGTTCCGTCTTCGAGATCCTTCATGCGGGCCATCAGGGACGCATCCATGCCGCCGAACTTGGTGCGCCGCTTGTAGAACGTGGCGTTGCTGATGCCGTGCTCGAGGCACAGCTCCGCTACAGGGCTACCGGCTTCGGCCCTGCTTGAGGATGGTGATGATCGGGCTGTCGGTAAAGCGGGGCATTTTCGTGTAGAGCTTCCTATTCTTAAGTAGAGAATTCTACTTCTAAACGCGCGCTTTTGCGGGGGGATTACCGTTGGATTCAACCATTAAAGTTATATAAGCATTAAATATTTTTATTTAAAGTATGGCTTACGCGGAATACCTTGTTACGTATTGGCATATTACGCAATTTAAGGAGCCAATCTAGCGACCAGCCCGTTTCACTGCCTTGGATGTAAATGTCGGGCCAGCCGTTGAGGAGGCGCTGCCGATTCGTACTCCATGAATTGCACGTCGGCATAACTCCCAGTGTTCGAACGATGTCCTTCTTTTTTGTCCTTGCCTAACCGATCGAAGACTCGTCTACCCACGGTGGAACACGGATTTCAGGGCACCCATCGTCGCTATGTTTCCATGTCAGATCGACAACGAGAAAATCAACCCAGGCCGGTTCCAAACGCATTTCGCCCGCCTTGGGCGCTGGTTGCTGATGACGGTCTCGAATCCAGGATAGGATTCGCTCGCGAACGGCGCGCGGATCCCCGAAGAAATCTTTAAATTTCTCCACTTTTGCCCCACCTGTTTCTGGCAGTTTGCCATCTTCCTTATCCTGAAGTAACGCGGCTAAAGCATCGGCGAAATCCTCACGAGCGTGTAGATTTCCACATGCTTCCGGAAATGTCTCATCCGTCAACATCTCGCGCAGCCTGTCCCGTCCCTCATTCGTTAATTCATTACGTAGCGCGTTAGCCAGTCCGTTAGCGTTTTCTGCTTTGCTTATCACTTCCACGACCGGCAAATAGGCCACCAGCGACATTGGCTCAGGCAGTAGTTGAGGACGCGGCTTGCCGCTGACCACATGAACTGGGTCGAGATCGACGACTACCAAAGCTTGGTCGGCCGCAGACAAGGCTCCTTTGCAGTTCGCCTGAAGGATGCCTGCGGTCCAACCATGGTACGGAGTCAAAAGGCGTACGATGCCAGCGTGTTCCGTTTTCACGCTACTGACTGAGTCAATGCCTATAAAACAGCTACCCCCTACGCTGATTTTCTTATTCGCGGCGTTACAGAATACGGTGGCAGTTCCAGATGCAAGGACACTCGCTTGGCCAGCATGCCAATAATCGTTACTTCTGCTTGTGCATGCAGGTACGATTAAGACGGACCGCCGCTCACGTTGCTCCTGCGCGACGGTAAGAAGCTGTCCAAGTGCGAGAACGTCAGCGTTGACCAGCTCTCGCGCCTCGGAGGGATCCTTGCCGAACAGCTGCAACATCTTGGACAACTCTTGTTCGAGCGGTGCCCGGTTGGCCGGGCTGGTCAGCATGAAGAGCTCGGAACAAATTAGCTCCATACAGTACCGCAGCTTGTGAGAACCATGAATCAGCGCTTGAAGCAGCGGTATAACTTGGTCGGCTGACCATTCGTTCTTTTTAGCGCGACGGCGTATGCGACGCAATTCCTCCAACAGCTTTTCCTCAGTATATAGGGGCGCTAAAGTTGCGGAATCTGGTTGAAATAATTCATGGGCGGCTACGGCACGGTACTTCTTACCACGCTGCAGCTCAACCACATCCGCGCCACCTTCCAAACCAAACGGAATTGCCAAGCCGTTGTCTGGCTGCCAAAGCAAAGTCAGCTTCTCCTTCAAGTGATCGTCTTTGTCTGTTGCCTCAAATTGCCGATAGGTGCCTGCCAATACGGCCAAGCCGGGATGGTGTCTCAGCTCTTTTTTTAACCACTCTACTGTATCCGATCGAACTGATACTTCAGGCAAAACCAACAGTTCTACCTTGAGGTCCCGGCAAGCCTTTAGTGCTTGGCTCAAAAGCGTCCGACGCCGATGCTCTGGCCATGAGAAGCATTTCTGATCAATTTTCCAAAAAGACTCGGTGCCGTGCTGAGCAGCTTTGCTCAAGGCTTTGAAAGCCCCAGTATTTTCCAATTCTGAACGGAGCGCTTCTTGCGACGATTTGGCTAGGGGCAAGGTACCTAAACCAACTTCGGCTATCGGATGAGCGTAACTTTCTTCCACTCGAAACTGGAACAGTGCGACACGGAAGTGTGCGCTTATACGCGCTTCTTGATAACGACTCGTTTCGCCTCCGAGCCGTTTTTTCCACGATTCACTTTGCCATTCAATTAGTCGATCAAGAATTCGAGCATCTGTTGCAATTCCGGTCGGCATGGCGGGAGATTGGGTTACTTCGGCCGGCAAGTTGATAAGTGCCGCCCGTATATTCGTTGCCGTCGCGTTCTGATCAGGTCCATCGACTGGCGCTTCTCTTAAACCGCTTGGTCTGCTCTGCGGTAACGACTCGTTTGCTTCTGCGGTAATGTCATCCGAGGCAGCGTATTGAGTCTGCGTCAAGGCCTCGTAAGTCAGGGTGTCACTTTGTTGGGTGGCTGAAAGCTGCTGCGCAGCGAGCCCTGCATCCGGATCCTTGGATACTGCCGAACTTTCGCCTGCAACATTCATGAACCTCATAGAACCACTCGGCTTTTCGGTTGAAAACGAAACAGCCGAGTGTGCCTCAACCAGGGTGATTGCATTTGGTAAAGACGGTAGCCACTTACCTAATTTGATGTCTAGTGTGTGTATCGCCAGCAGTCCATCATCAGCAATGCGCCGCGTTTCGGTCCAGATTTTAAGTACACGGCCGCTATCATTGGCGCGATGCTCTTCAATTGAGTTTGCGTACAGATTAGTAAACTGAGATTTACTCATTTGCCAACCTGCCCCTGTGGCATCTGTGAACTCGTCTTTGTCACGGCTGCGACCGAACGTCCTGCCCTTAACACATACGACCTGCATACCTCGATCGCGGTCGAGAGCGCACAGCGCCTCTGGGAGGGCCTGCATCAAATCCTCGCATTGTCCCAGCGTAAATCTTGGCAACGCATCGAAGGGCCAAGGCTCTTCTGCCAGACCAGCTTCATCTGCGCAGGCAGCCTGGGTCTGCCAGGCACTGAGGACTTTGAACAGCTTTTTCAGAGAATGCAAATTGAAGGCCTGAGGGAAGCTGGCATCCAGTAAGCCGATCAGGGCGAGCATCCATTGCCATGGGCTGGCCTTACTTAGTTCGGGCCAATCACCATCGAACAGCGTCTTTCGTATGGTCCGGTAGTCGTCCTGTGGATTTAGCCGGGCCAAGTCGGACATTTCCCAATCGGCCGGCAGAGCCAGGTTTTCGGCCATACGGCGTGAGCCTAACTCGGCAGCATACCCCCAAAGAGCCGCCACGCTGCCGCGCAGGCCACTGCCAACGGTCGTCAAAGCCAGCGCCATGCGCAGCGATGGTGCTAAGGCTGGCATGTTATTAGCGTCAGGAGCCGCATAAAGCGTTCGGAAAAGGGACAATAAAAATGCGGGTTCCGGGCGCAATAAGTGTGCCTGGATATTTGAGTGCTGCAATTTAAGTCCAGCGGCAGCCCACAATGGTAGGCGCCCCAGGACGTCTGGGAAAACGCGGTGTATAGAATTTCGCAAGTCATCGCCACCGCGTGCTTTTATGCGTATGGCCATAGCTCGGCTCTCGGCTTCCATCAAAATTACATGTTGCACCTGCGCTCCCAGCCCTTGATGGGCAGGGAAGTCCTGCAAATACTTAAGCGCCCGACTGACCGTGCTCGGCAATCCAGAGTTAGTGTCGCTTACTGTCTCGATGCGCGCAGACGACAGGTATGTTCCTTGTAGCTTGCGTAGCTGCTGGCGAAGCACATAGCCTTCTAGCGCGTGTTTGGCGTGCGCTTCTTCGTCCGGGCCTTCGCTGTCGTCAAGTTGCTCGTCGCGCTCGCCAGTTTCGCCCGCCATGTCCGCTGCTACACCCAGCATATCGGCAACGGCCCACCCCATGCGCCATATATTCGCATCAGTCAATGGTACGTTCTCAGACTGGACCCGATCATCGCGGTCGTGATACCACGCGCTTACGCCCAATAGCTTGCGCGGAACAGGATCGGCTAATAGATGAAGTGTAGAATAATCTCCCTCATCTTCCCCGAACAGCTGAGGCCGGAAAGGTACAAAAGTTGTCTCATCTTCATCGTCTAACTGCAATTGATGCATTGCCAAAAGGGCTACAAACAGTCGCGCCGCCAAATGAGTTTTGGCCTCTGAACCCATTGCGGAAATAACGCGTAGGTCCTTCCATATTTGTGAATCCGCGCTCTTACTCCTTTGAATCGTGGACGCGCTCGTTTCTATCAAATTGAAGGGAATCAGAATTGTTTTAGCTGTGCTTGTCCCATCCGACAGCATTAGGGACTGCACGAATTGAGACTCCAGTTGAGGCGGATTCTGCGTGTTAGCATGGAGCGAAAAGCGGTACAGATATCTGCCTTCGTCTCCCGTCTCCGTATCAATTTCGTAAATGGATGCGCACTCATGATTAAGAACGGGTAAATGCGGCATCAGCCGGCGCTCTTGGTCATTGCCGATCTTTGAGAGTAAACGGGGAAATCTAGACAGCGCAACCAATCCCTCATTGCGACGGGCACTCCTCACGACAAAGTCGATAGCGAGGCCAACTTGTACACTGGTTGGTCTCTCGGCCTCTTTTCCCTTCAACTGTTTAACGACGCTTCCCAAAAGCAGGAGGCCGTCATTTTGGACAGGCTCACGGCTTTTGAGCGCGACCAAGGGATCATGGTTCGAGGTGTCAATTAATAGCATTCCTGCGAGGGACAACCACTCAATCGCTGTCAAATCACTGTTATTTTGTGGTGCAACGACCGGTGGCGGTGGCAACGAATCGTCGCCAACCAATCGCCAAGCTTTGCGCCCTACCAGTCGCATTCTTCGCTGTATATGGTCATGATTCGTGGCTGGTCCGGAAAATTGGAAGAAGTCACGGTTGGACACAAGGCGGGCGAGAGCAATTCGGTATTGTCGGCTTTTATCTCGCTCGACAAGGAATTGGCCATTTGTTTGCCATGGATTGGAATCAAGCAATTTATCTAGGCCCTCGACCGCAAAAAGTATGTCGTAGCCACGCTTCTTGAAGGCCCCGGCCCAGTCGTGACCTTCACAAACTTCACTCCATCGAGCCCAAAAACGATTCCAAGCATCGCCGCAGTCTGCAGGTTGATCTACGACTGCGACATACCACCATAGCCAACGCGCACAGAGGCCCAAGTCATTAACCCGTAGATCGAGCGCCGTCATCGCTCCTTTTACTTGGTCAGCAATGTCCTCCGGACGATCCATTAATGCGGGATGCCGCAGCATTTGCAAGGCGCACTGGCGATCTACTTTTGGAAGATCATCACCCAAGCTCCAATCGGATTCGCCGTCTCCTACAATGGGAGCGTCCCATGCCGGAACAGATGCGGCAAGCCCTCGACCATCATTCAGCTGGCGCATAACCTGAGAGGGGGTACCAGAGCGTACACGTTCACCTTTGTGAATCAAGGCAATTGAATGTTCGGCTGCTTTCGCTTGCAATACTTCCCGCAGATCATTCAAAAGTTCTTCGCTGTCGGCGAAAAGTACAACGTCGTCAACATAACGCGCGTAACCGGCCCGAGGGCGCTGCTTGCCATCGGAACCAGGTTCTTCTGTACGGGTACGACGGATGAATTTGCGGGCGGCATCGTCTACTGGAAATAGCGCGATTGTGCCTATGTACGCTGACAAGACCGGCCCTTGCGGAATGCCGGACACATCGTCACTTCTCCGCCGCGCTCCCTGTACCTCGGGATCGTGGTATTCGTGACCGAAGACCAGTCCGGTTATGAGTCGCTCCAATGCGCCGTCCAGCTCTGGCAAATCTGCGGTCACACCGAACATGCTACTGAAGCCATCGGGGTTGTGGTCGCGCAATGCAGAAGACAATGGTTTCAGCAGTTCTTCCCTAACCACATACCGCTGAATCGAGTCATAGTAGCGCTTGGCATCGAGACGAAGCACATGCACGCGCGTGCCAATCGCATGGCATTGTTGCGTCAGGCATGCCATGAAATCACGCCAGCACTGGCCGAAAGGTCTAAACATACCTTGGTCCGAGGGAGTGTGTTCTCCCTCCAGAACATCCATGTCGATTTGGTAGCCAAAGCTCAAAGTCTTGGGTTCATTTGACTCGAGATCGGGCTCATTGAGATCTTGGTATGGGCCGGTGACCATGACCTCCTGCCTTGAAGCATACCAACGCACTGCGGGGATACACGCCGAGAACGCTTGACCGCTTGTGCTCAGACGATCGTGCCTTTGGGTGAGCAATTCATTAAGAAATAACTGCTGCGCATGCAGGTCGGCTGGGTGGGGCATCACCTTCCGACGTGGGTCATCAAGTACATTTTTGTCTGCTGTTAACTTGCGTGGCAGATGCACAGCGTCGAAAGGTGCGGCCTGTTGCCATCGGCCTCCCTTAATTGTGGCCTTCAGGCGATCCAGGGCTGTCCTGTCAAACAGGTACTCATTGCTATTCAAAATTTGCCATGCACTCTCATCGCAGGGAAGCTCGCCACGGCGAGCGCCGTGGTACGCAAGCCTCCGAGCTTGAGCTGCACGTGGAAGTTCTTCCTCCAGGTAGAAGCTGCGCGCAATAAGCGCCGCGGTACCAGCAGAACCCTCCAATAGTGCATGCAGTTGCTGGGCCCATGGCCATGAGCTATTTTTTAGCCTCATAGCGGGCATTTCAGGCAGCCGGCTACCGTAAAGGCGCTTGGCCGTCATTGCGGTTCTGAAGAGTGCCCGTTCGCGAACGGTCGCGGTTAGATGATTCCAACGAGGCATCCGAAGCTCGGATGCATCCTCACTTCCAAGTTCGCGCGCAAGAAGCGCCCCTTCGGCAGGCAGTTCGAAGCGCTGTAACCAAATGGCAGCTTGCTCAGGCGACGCGAGACCACGGAGGCAAGTGTCAGGATCCTTGCCAAGCGCGGGTTCGGTGCGCCAAGGCAGACCTACCCACAGCAAATCCACCCCCTGAAGATCAAGAAGTCTGCGCACTAAACGATTGCCGCCGCCAAACCCGGCGGAGTCCGCGTCAAGAAAAACGCTGTACATTAGCTCACCCGTTCCGGGTGTGTTTTCGGCCAGGGCCTTTAGAAGTTCCATCTGGCCATTGCTTAGGCTAATTCCCATTAGCGCTACGGCAGGCTGCTTTAGCGACTGTAACCGCAGCGCGTCGAGGAAGCCTTCTACGACATATAGCTTGGCCGGCTCGTTATTTTTCAAAGCTTGTTTAATGCTTGTAAACGCATTAGAAGCATTAAACAAATAATTGGCCTTTTCAAAACCAGACGTGAGCAGGTACTTTGCAACGCCCTCCGGGCACACAGTCTGCAATGATCGACCCGCAAATCCGACCACTGCAGGCTGTTTGGCATCGGCGCTGCGAATGGGGATCACAATGCGGCCATCGTGAAAGCTGTCTCGGAATTGGTCGAGAAAATCCAACTTTAACTGCGTCGCCTGAGATTGCGAGCGTAGGCGCTTGATCAGTCCCAAGCTCTCTAACCCATCGATCAATTCGGTACGTTCGCCTAAGGTCTTACTCTGTAAGGCCTCAACCAAAACACCTCGAGGAATACAACGTAACCCCTGAAGATATAGAAAATCTTCATCGAATTCACGTTCGGCGCACCACAATTTAAAACGCACCGTATCGTGCTGTGTGTCAAAAATTCGTAGTGCAAAGTCGAGCGCACCTTCGATCGCAGTTCGCCGTTCGCTTTTTCGCGAAGCTTGAAGCCGTGGAGGCTTTACGCCAAATTGCTGCGCGAGCCAATTTACAGCTGGGAGGAATTCCAGTCCTTCAACCTGCTTCACTAAATCTATAGCTGATCCGTGTGCGCCACACGCGAAACAATGAAAATGAGCAGGCGAAGCGCCGTCTGGCGGATACAGATTGAGAGAAGGTCGGCTATCTTGGTGAAAAACGCAAATCGCGCGAATATGTGCGCCGCGTCTCTCGGTCTGGATACCTAGCCGCGTGACTACGTCCTCCAGCGGGATTTTCGCCAAAAGGTCACCAATATCATATCGCTCCACGTACTCTCCTAATTTTTTTACTTTTCGAGGTGACGTCTGCAAGCGCCTCGCATCGCGGACGACTCCTTAACTGAAAGCGTCAGCAATCGATATCGTACGATGACCGATATCGCCATCTGCAATGCTTTGCTAGACAATTCCGAGTGAGAAAATGCAGCATCAAGCTGCCGCAAGTTTCTGGCTGGCTTGAGAACGCTTCTGACCGGCAACAGTTGATTGCTACGGTTTGCAATCCCCGATAAGGTGCAGACCTATTTCGAAATTCCAATGCCGACCTAGGGCAGTCGTCAACTCCTTGTTGCGAAAAGAAGTGCATCATCACCTGCTATCTAGTTTTCGACGGTGCGTAGTGAATAACGCAAAAACCTCTGCCTGCCATTTGCTCGCGTAAATTTTGGGTCTAATTCGTACGAAATAGAAAAGTTTTCCGATCAAAAACAGCATTGGGGTCGAAAAACGACAAGTTTCGTCAGTTCTCATACGGATCGTTCCATATTGAGTGAACATCCATCGATTGCCATGGTATGCCTCGAAACCTGATAGAGCACAGCCAATAAGGAGGACGACACGAGCTTTTATATGGTGAGAGTACGAATTCCGTGCCCAAAAAATTGATATACTTGCAATAATACAACTGTTTTTTTCAGATGTACATATCCCCGAACTTGCTGGCAAAAACCGTACTACTTTATGGACCGATCTTTCCGGTATAGGCCCGTGCTGGCGAAGTCAAACACTACCAAATGAAAGGTCCACTTTTGCCCCCAGCACTGTAGACACGCGATTCGTATGTTTCAGGGGTCTCTTTACCATTCCCGACCTCGAGAAAAAGCCGTAGCGGGTAAGAGGTAGGATCATGGCGTTATGCTCGCGGTGGCGCTTTACACAACCTAGGCTGAAACTGGAAGGTTGGAATGGTTCAGTGTACGAGTTTGTTGCTCTCAGAGCAAGTTGGAGGCTGTGCCAGGCACGTTTGGTTTTTCAGAAATACGAAAAAGCAATTAGCCGTGATCCCGGTTTGCTAGCTGCGCACCAGCAGGGAGCGTATGAGATGCTCTACTACAGCACGCCTAAAATATTGATTGCCGTTGCTAGTCTGCACGATGGCGTTGTGTTCCTCGATTGGCTGGATATTGATGTCCTTGCTTTCGCGTAACGACTGGACCATAGAGCGCGGACAATTGGACGATTCGGACGATTTACGGTACAGACCGTAGGAGGGGGCGGAAATAGACCGGAGGCGAGGACTGCGAATCCTAGAAACGACAACGCCCACTTGCATAAGTGGGCGTTGCGTGAACGATATTCTTGGTGGCCCGGGGCGGAATCGAACCACCGACACAAGGATTTTCAATCCTCTGCTCTACCAACTGAGCTACCAGGCCAAGAGCGCGCAATTATAGCAGCGTTTGCGGCACATAAACAATCGTCCCGCCGCAACCAGACTGCCATCCCGTCACGCGGCCGGCGTAATGCGCCGCGCGTGATCGCGCTCGAGCGTCAGGCGCAGTTCGCGCCGGCCCTTGGCTTCCTCGAAGCGGCGCACTTCATCCGGCGTGGCCGGTTCGAGTGGCGGGATCGAGGCCGGTTTGCGGTCGTCGTCGATCGCCACCATGGTGAAGAAGCAGCTGTTCACATGGCGCACGACCTTGCTGCGGATGTCCTCGGCGATCACCTTGATCCCGATCTCCATCGAACTGCGGCCGGTGTAGTTCACCGCCGCCAGAAACGTCACCAGTTCGCCCACGTGGATCGGCTGGCGGAAGGTCACCTGGTCGACGCTCATGGTTACCACGTAGCGGCCGGCATAGCGGCTGGCGCAGGCATAGGCAACCTGGTCGAGCAGTTTCAATATGGTGCCGCCGTGGACGTTGCCGGAAAAATTGGCGGTGTCGGGCGTCATCAGCACCGTCATGCTGAGCTGGTGGGATGGCAGGTTCATGCTGGGCTCGCGGAAAAGGTCATATCGTCAGCGATGTTGCCCTAGAACGTGCCGCGCGGCAAGGTCAGCCGTTGTTTCTGCACGTTTGCTAGCACGTAAAATTCGCATACCGACATGAAAATAAAGTCGTAGGCGCCGATCCGCGAATCGGCTAGGCTCGGCCCATGACCAGCGAATTCCTCCATCCAGGCGGCTCGGTGCAGTGGCACCTCGGGCCCGTCATCGACGCGCTGCGCACTTCGCGCGAGACCACCCATAACATCCGCCACCATGGCCGCGTGCGCGAACTGCCGTCGCGCGAGGTCGTGCGCCAGGTCGTCGACGGCGTGTCCGCCGCCTTGTTTCCTACTCACTACGGGCGCCCCGACCTGAACGACGAAAGCATCGATTACTTCGTCGCCGACACGCTTAACGTGGTGCTCGACCGGCTGGCCGAGCAGGTGCGGCGCGCGCTGCGCTTTTCCAGCCAATACGAACTCGCCGACGATGCCGTGCTGCTCGACCGGGCGCGCGCCATCACACGCGAATTCGCGGCCAGCCTGCCGGCGATCCGCGCGCTGCTGGTGTCCGACGTGCAGGCGGCGCTGGCGGGTGATCCGGCGGCAACCTCGGTGGCCGAGATCATGCTGTGCTACCCGGGCACCATCGCGATTTTGTACCACCGCATCGCGCATTGCCTGCAGCGCCTGGGCGCGCCGTTTCTGGCGCGCGTCGTGGCCGACATCGGCCATTCGCTGACTGGCATCGACATCCACCCGGGCGCGCAGATCGGCGCCAGCTTCTTCATCGACCACGGCACCGGGGTCGTGATCGGCGAGACCGCCATCCTCGGGGAGCGCGTGCGCCTGTACCAAGCGGTAACGCTGGGCGCCAAGCGCTTCCCGGTGGACGCGAGCGGGGCGCTGGTGAAAGGCACGCCGCGCCATCCGATCGTCGAGGACGACGTCGTCATCTACGCCGGCGCCACCATCCTGGGCCGCATCACGGTGGGCGCCGGGTCGACCATTGGCGGCAATGTGTGGCTGACCCAGAGCGTACCGGCAGGCAGCAATGTGTCGCAGGCGCAGATGCGCAATACCTGACATTGACGTTCACCTTGGCGCGCAGCGGCGCGTGTGCCGGCGCCGCTGATCGGTTTGCTATGATGGCGCGATGGCTCTTCTTCTGGTTCCCGGCTATATGGCCGACGATACGCTGTGGGACGATATGCGCGCGCAGTTGGCGCCTTTCGGCCCACTGGTGCATGCCGACCTGCGGCACGATGCCACACTCGACGCGATGGCGCGCCGCGCCTTGGCGTCGGCGCCGCCGTCGTTCACCCTGATCGGTTTTTCGATGGGCGGCTATGTGGCGCGCGAGATCGTGCGCCAGGCGCCCGAACGGGTGCGCGCGCTGGTGCTGATCGCAACCTCGACCCGCCCCGATTCGCCGGCGCTCAGGCACAGCAAGGGTGCGGTGGCGAAGGCGGCGCCGTCGGTGTCGTTCGCGGGCCTGAGCCGGGTTGCCATCGCCAGTTCGCTGCATGAGCGCGAACGTGACAACGCGGCGCTGATCGAGCGCGTGCGCATGATGGGCGTGCGGCTCGGTGGCGCCGCGTTTCGGCAGCAGTCGATGCTCGAGCGGCCGGGCGATCTGCATCTGCTCGACCAGATCCGCTGCCCGACCCTGGTGATCGCGGCCGGGCACGACCGCCTGCGCAGCCTGCAAGAGTCGCAGGAACTGCATGCGGGGATTGCGGGGGCCGACTTCGCCCTGATCGAAGACAGTGGACACATGATCCCGATCGAGGCGCCGCAAGCCTTGCTCGATGTGATCGTGCCCTGGCTCGAGCGCCAGGCCAGACCCTAGCCATTTACGCCGGCACTTGCGCCGCCGGCACGCCCCAGGCATCCAGGCCGCGAATCGCTTCTTCCTTGAGCTTGGCCTCGATCTCGATCCATGGCGCGTTCAGGTACGCCGATGGCATCGTCACGATCAGATCCGAATGCTGGCGGTCGTTGAACCCTTCGCGGCCGTTTGAGATATGCACCACCTGATGCGCCGGGTCGGGCCAGGTGCTGCGCGCCCTGGCCAGCATCTCGGCCACGCTGGGGTGATCGTAGCTGTCGAGTTTTTCGTGCACGATGTGGTGGTGGGCATCGAACACCATTGGCACGCCGGCGCGCACGCACACGGCGTGAATCTCTTCGGCGCTGTACGCGTATTCATCGTTCTCCAGGCACAGGCGCAGGCGGATCGCGTCCGGCAGCGCGGCGATGCGCGCCACCAGGGCGTCTGCGCGGTCCGATTTGCCGCCGTGGATTTCGAGCAGCGCCCATGGCGAACGGGGCTGGCCCAGCAAGTCCATGATGTCGGCGTGCATCTGCAAGATCCTGACGCTGTTCTCGACCACGGTGTCGGAATCGGAACTGAGCACGACGAACTGGTCGGGGTGCATCACCAGGCGGATGCCGCGCTCGATCGCACGCTGCCCCGAGCGGCCCAGCGTGGCCCGGAACGGTTCGATGACCTCGAGCCCGAGCGGCGTGTCCAGGAACGGGAAGATCGACGACGGCATCCGGTACAACGAGATGCGTTCGCGCTCGCAGTAGCGCAGCGCATTGTCGAGCACCTGGATATTGTCGCGGTAGATATCTTCCAGTACGCGCCGCTGGCCGTCCTCGGCATGTTCGAGCAGGCGCTTGCGCGTGAGCGCGCGGTAGCGCACGTCCTTCGACGTGGTGATGCAGACGAGGCCGAGTCGTGGGCGCATGATGGGCAGTAAAAGCTGACGCGGCCCGCATCGGGCCGCAGTTCGGGAACGCGGCGCACCCCGGGGTGCGCCGCATGGGATGGCGACTACGTAATCAGCCCTTGGCCTGATAGGCCTGGACCTGATCGCGCAACTGCTGGCCGTTCGAGTGCGAGTAATCCTTGTTGATCTCGTAGCTCACCAGGCTCTTGAGCTGAGGATCGAGCTGGGCGCGCAGTTCGCCCAGGAAGCT
>Ga0265797_10007180_pt1 | contig 15379 bp, 8 predicted proteins | sample P2T30metagenome_FD_192433 | JGI IMG/M metagenome (GOLD analysis project Ga0265797, IMG submission 192433) | Plant litter microbial communities from East Loma Ridge, Irvine, California - P2 T30 | ecosystem: Environmental > Terrestrial > Plant litter > Unclassified | place: USA: California... | reverse complement strand
GCGCATTCAAGGCCTCCTGTCGCACGCTGGGGTGGAAGGGCAGGTTTCCAAGCACGCCCGAAGCCGCTGCACGAGGGCTGGGTGATGTGAGGGTGACAGATGGATTGCCGTCTGCTTGTCCAGCTGTACCGCCATTGGATATGCTGTTGCGCGGTCGCTGCGAAGGGCTGTCGGGCTCGTCCTGGTCCTGATCTTGATCTTGGTCTTCATCGTCGTTGTCGTTGTCGCCTTCTGCATCGTCGTCGTCATTATCGCCGTCATCTGCATCGTCGCCCTCTTCCTCTTCATCTACATCCATGGCATCATTCTCCTCCTGCTCATCTTCCTCCTCGGCGGAGCCTGTTGCGCGCGGTCAGCTGGCAGCTCCTCCGAGCGTCGTGGGGATATTTACTGGCGCCATTCTCGTAGTCGTCCTCCTCATTCATACTGTCTCCATGAGCATGGGCTAACTAGCACGTGCTCAGCGGATGCACTGCTACGTCGCGTCGAGTGGATGCGCCGATGTTCGCGTTGGGGAACATGGATGAGGCTCGGCCTCGCGTCATTCTCCCGAACGGCACCATTCTCGTTTAGGACTAGATCCACTTCCTCGCCCTCCAGGGCTCTTTCCTTGGAATCATCTACACAAACACCACCTGGGCAATCTTAACGAAACTCACACATGACTCGAATTCATATCCAGGTGCGCTACGGTAGTACGTGGATCTTATTCCATCTATCTGCAAAGACGGCGATCTGACGCTTTCAGGAGTTGATGCACGAAGAACCCTATTAAACACTCACTCAACTACACAGCTCATGACAACAAACAGCATAACAATCTTCTAGCTCTGCCCTGCATAGCAGCCAACTGTGTGCCGTTTACATTACAGCAGACGCCCATTTGATTCGCCTTGACTGGGCCTCTTTTGAAGCTGCAGAAGTTGAGCGCCACGGGTCTGGACCGCGTGATGTATTGTCTTCGCTCGGCACTTCTAGCATGAAAGCTATTCTTTACCTTTGCTGGTCTTAATTTGCAAATAGTTAGCATATCAGATGCGCCGATTTAGGCGGCTTTCGTCCATCTATCTTTTGCTCTTTGCCATTGCGAGAGCCCTCTCCCGGTATGTAGAGCATCCAAGAGTCCTTGAAATACTTCACCTCTTACTGTTCCTACTCTTGCCTAAGCCAACAGCTAGAGGCTTTTGCGATTCAGCCTTCCTTGAGATATTCGCGTCACGTAAGCTAATTATGAATTGAGTGTGGAAGATCGCAGCCATCAGCTCCTCAGCCTTGTTGCCCGCAGCCTTTATCTTGTCTAACATCCGGCCCCCGCATATAATATGCGTCTGGAAGAATACCCGACCTATGGAATTGCTTGTGGCTTTCTTGTGGCTTTCTCTACTGCCTCTTGATAGGGTTTTCATGTCAAAGTCTTATCGTCGGCGCAGACAGCCTGCGTCTTCAGCCTTGTTAGTTATGGTATTTCCTTGCGCTCCGCCGCCCTTTCTATTTCCTTCTCTATTCACAGCCTACAGAAAGCGATAGAAGACACCAAGATGTTGATTGACCAGCCATTGTCCGCCTCCAAAGATGGCACGAATGTTCACGGGAGCGCCGTAGAATCTACGCAACTAATCAACGAACGCAGATATCAACCCATTGAAAAAGCCAAAATCGCCCTGAAACGCGGGTTTCCCCGGCTCGAATTTACGGTCCACGCTGCATCGCTCACCATCATTGGCGCTCTTCTATGGGTGCACGTCAGTGAGACCTTTTGGAGGGACTTCGAGGTCAAGAAGCAGCGGCGGCAAAACATGGAGCTCAAAGCATGGCAGTTCGCCGCCAAGGTCCACGAGTTGCTGATGCTAGCATCATTGTCTTTCGTTGTTTTTTATTACATGCGAAAACTGCTGGTTCGACGTCAAGGTATTCCCTTCGGACTTGTCAGCGCACCTTACCTCACAAGTTCGCCTGGAATGCTGTTCAGACGGTCATTTTGGGTAGGGTGGGGGTACCATTTGCCATTCGGAGGCTTGCTATTCCTCACCTGTATCCTATCCTTTGCTCTAGGACCATCTTCCGCCATCACCATGATTCCTTCGCTTGGGTGGTACGAGATGAAGAACCCATTTTGGGCCGACAGCTCGACTGTTCTCTACAACGCCACGGCAAAAAATATCTGGCCAACAGTCTTCACTCAAGCGATGAGCTTGAATGCGACTGAGGTTGCTGAATGCCTCATTAATCCCTTCGACCTATCGAATCTACAATGCCCGACAGCAGGGTTCTTGGATGTCTTGAAATGGGTATGTAGCTCCGATTTCTATTAAACACAATGCGCAAAGAGCTAATGTCGACCAGTTCGTCGGTTTAACCCAGAGTGGATCACGCAATGAACTACTCTTCACGGACCTTTATAGCAGCGTCCAACGTAAGGTTGCCATCAAGACCGACCATGACAGCCAAGGCGTCTCTTTGTACGCTACCGTTCTTACAGAGCTGGCTTCAAGGACACTCGGCAGTTTTTACAGTTACGCAAGGCGCAAAAACGCTGGTGGCACTAGCGATGTCGCATACCCCCAATTACGTATCGCAGCAGATACTCCACTCCTCCAACCTATCATCTTTGTGAGGTGTAGTATGTCTGTTTGGCACGGAGACTCGAACCGAGAGAATATCTCTTTTCCCAGCGTTGAAGGAGCATGGGGGCAGGACCCCTTGTATCCCCAAGTACCCGGTCCCTATCTAGACGCTGACAACGAGATCTTCGATGGACTCCCGGATGAACACCCCCGATTCTCGTGGTACAAGGACAATGACGCCAATGCATCGTCATCACTGCTTGCGTTGGCAATCGTACCCGCTGTAGCTTTCAACGCTACGGGCGATTTTTGGTCCTCGGCTATCGTGGCCTGCTCAGCAGATGCACGCTGGGCAGCCAGCGATGCGTATTATCAGCCTCTGAACTCGAGTACGGTTTCCAGCAATGTCTCCGATATAATCCTTGAAACCGACTTGCAACATGGTCAATGGATTCGTCCCGACCACGTGTTCTCGGACAAACCGCTCGATCTGCAGCCCGACTGGGCTGCCTTCTTCAATGCAAATCAAACAGAGAAGTTGGCGAACTCCTCCTCCAACACGACGGGCATGGCCGCGTTCCTGGAAACAGCCATTATGAACGGCAAAATTGGCGATAGCAGTGTACCGGATTTTACGGCGCCCAATGTCACAGCTGGGAATAAGAACGGCGGGATTGAGGAGACCATAGCCATGCTATTAGGCGCCGTGCTTGCGGATGGCGTAGCGCGAGGTGCATCTGGTGTTTATTCTTTTCTCAAGACCGATACTACTGCCGAATACGATGTAGTAACGATGCTGGAACTCCCTATTGCGACTGAGAACTCTCTTCGATGGAACCCTGTTTCCGGTTTCTACTCTGTGCGCGTCAAGCTCGACTCATACGGGTATGGGTATGGGCTCCGAAACACAGCCGGTTGGGTAGCGATGATCGTCTTGCTTGTCTTCACACTGACAGTGCTTGTACATGGAGTAGTTCTAGGCTGTGCGGTTGCCAGGCGACAGTACTATGGCGGCGAGTGCTGGGAAGATGTAGCTGAGCTTATGGCATTAGCGATGAATTCGACGCCGAGCGAGAAACTCAACGGCACGGGCGCAGGTGTGGAACGATCTGAGACCTGGAGAAATGTCGTTAAGATCCGAGAGACAGATGACCAGCGTTTGGAACTGCGCTTTGTTGATAGATATGATGAGGATGGAGGCAGGGTTATCATCGGGAAGGCGTACCTATAGTCCGTACCATTTATCGGCTTTTGATGCGAGCTAAAGCGATGACTCGACCAACAGCTAGGCGTACTTGCGACTTACGGTGGCAGATTTCAATCTTTTCGGAGCTGGTATACTATAGCGTAGCCTAGGTTTTAAGGACTTTCGGCCATCATCCGAAATACAATTCGAAGTAGTGTTCGAATGGTTGAGGCGGGTTCCTTTGTATTACCTGAATGCGATTTAATCTCAACAATCAAAGTTCGAATTGCACTCTTTTGTTGTAGCTGTACTGTTGCTGCAATGATTGCTGCGATGATCGCTGTGCGATTCTGGGCTGGTGCGAGCTCGACGCGTTGTTGGTGGGATGATGGGAGGAAGCTAGCCACCCCACATAACCCGACCTGGGCACTTGCATCAATTACGTAGGCCAAAAGCTCAGACCCGAAACTACGGGAATAGGTACCGACCCAGTAAGCACTCCTTAACACCCTTCTCTCGCTTCTTCAGGTACATGCACCGATATCATGGCAGAAGAATCGACTTCTTCGAGAACGTGGTCACTTTTTCTTAGTCCGGTACTCATCCCAAATCTCGAGCATGCAAACTTCCATGATTATGAGCAGGGGCTGGCCGCCTTGGCTAATTTCGACGGTGAGGATAATGATGACATGAACCAAGATATAGATGAGAAGATCGAGGAAGATGCGCAACGAATATGGAACGAATCTCGATTCGATCCGCGCAAAGTCGGGGAGGAGCAAGCACGTCAAAATACCTCGCAGTACCTCGAAGAGAACGAATTTCACCTCCGCGATGCGGCAGCCAATATCGAAATATTTCTCAAAGGGAGATTTCCTTGTGGCATTCGGGCTTGCGACAAGATCAAGCACCTCCGCGTCTACATCCGTTGTGAAGAGTTCCTGGAATGGGCAGGCTGGGGCGAAGGGGATTATGGAGATTGCGGACCGGAAGAAACTGGCGAAGATTTTGAATGGGAAGAGCGTCAAAACAACGTCTATGACAAGGTCTCCCGCGTGGCCAAAGCCTTTTCGCGGATCCCCTTCCCTTCGCGACCACACATCACCATGGTAATAGTGACTCCGTTTGGCCGCTTCGGTGCCGCAGGTGTCGAGGAAGAGCGGGTCTTGTTCAACTTCATCGAAGCGACACTCGAGCCCTATCATGCCCTCAAGAGTACTGGTGCGACGGTGACAGTCAGCACGATAAAAGCCGATGACGCCGAGGAAGAGCATGCATCGACGGCCTCCGCGCTAGAGTTTGAAATCACATGGCTGTATGAGCTAGAAGAGCAAAAGTATAAAGAAGTACGTTGGATTGTTGGTTGGACTTCTTGCTAATATACTGACGTTGAGCAGAGATGGAATGCGCGGGAGTATCCCCGCTACGCTTATCCCAACGAACCAGCACCACCCCACTATGCTACGTTACTAGCTCGCTCTCACGAGCTTCATGACCAGCGGTTAAGGGAGGGGGAAGATGAACTGCAGAGAAGAGTCGCAATATGGAGGAACACAGCGCCTGGAGACATGCACGAAGAACGTCGGCATCTCAATAAAAAGGTCGGAACGGTCGGCACCGCTCTCTAGAACTTTCTCTTCACGCATCTCTACGTCTGTGATGATATGGGCGATACGCATTCGAAAAGTTGCTTACATCAATACAGCAGCATTTTGCGCAATCATGTCGTTGGTTACCGTAGTCTTCATGGTCATCAAAGGGATAACAAGTAGATTTCAGGTTTGTTAGCCTGGGGGAAGCCTACCTAGGTAGTGTAACTTTGTCTTCGGCGCAAAACATTTACGCATGCGACGTCATCTCAACAACCGAAGTCTGCACTACTCTCATGTAGCTGTAATAGTCGCTACGACTCTGCGGTACACGCGACGATGGCTGGGCAGCCACCCAGATGCTCTCAGACTGCCGCCTCTCGCTATTGGACCCTGCATGGCCCTGCTTCCGGCGCAAGTAGCCTTGGGGGCCAGCACGAGTTTCTTCTTGCCCTAAAACCCAACGAAGAATTACGGTGCGCCTTTGTCTTAGACTGTGGCCTGGGCTTGATCCGGGCTGCCCGAAACCAAGACACGACTTCGCGACTTACCTTTATAATTTATCAACCCCAGTTATAGACACTTGCGTCGTCGTAAACACGTCTTCTCTTATTACTCCCAAGAAACGATAATCGCGCAGGTGCAATGACGGGCTCACTCAAGAGAGCGCTGATCGACGACTGCGAAGATGATGTACTGGACGTCCAAGGGGCTAAGAGGAAGCGGCTCAACAGGCAAGCTTTACAGGTCGAGGAATAACGAGTTACTGACTATACACAGCGATTCAAACTCTCGGATTATGAGAAATGGGACCGACGATATCAGGCAAATTGCTACGAACCTCGAGAATGCTCTGGGAGGTGCTGCAGAATTGCGTCTCATGATCTACGGATTCCTATGCCACGAGGACGATGGTATTCACATACCGAATCTTGACCACGAATTCTTCCATGAGCACGATACAGGAGATGTGGTGCATGAGGTAGCCCTTGAAGAGGACGGTTGGCCTCCCCAACTCTCTCTGGTCGAGAAAGAAGAGATTGTAAAAGAACGGCTGGCAGCTCTGAGAGAGGTTTTCATATTTAAACCCAAGCTATGTGGTTCTCAGATGGCTCTAGAAATCACCGAGACCTTCTTCAAGACGAACGTATTCCACCTCCGCGATGCACGACATATGAGCGAATTCATCAACACGCCTTTCCCGTGTGGATCTATTCCCAGAGATCATGTCCGGAACATCGTGGTGTACGTACGATTCGAGGACTTCCTCGAAGAAGCTGGTTGGAATGTGCGTACATATGACGAAGCGCCCCAAGAACCACCCTCAGGTTTTGTCTGGAGGGAACACGGTGTATACGACAAGTTCCGACGCGATATTGCTTTCATTCGGCACATTTCGTTTGCCAAAAGCCCAAAAGTCACCTTAGTCATGGTCACACCATTCAGTCGATGGGACGCGAAAGAGCTTGACAAGGAGCGAATTACGCTTAATTTCCTAGAGGTTATATTGCCGACCTACAGAAATCTAAAGAATAGCGGATCAGAGACGAAGGTCATATCTAAAGAAATTGACTCACTGAATGAAGAAAGTTGGTACCACGACGAGAAAGAAGACGTCACTTGGCAAGCCGAGATCGCAGCCAGAATTTATGCTCAGGTAGTCGCAGTCTACAATGTTCGGTCAGTACTATACTAACGTCTTCATAGGCCCCAGTTGCCAACTATGTCTATCCCGGCGGTAAGGAAAAGACGCCGCAGCGGATCCGATTGGAAGAACATGTGAAGGAAGCTGCTACACAACGCGCAGACTAGTGGTAGCCTACGCTATGAGGCAAAGAGAGTGTCGGGAAAATGGCGAGCTCAATGAAAGCGAGGAAGCCTGGGCGGTTGTGAACAGGTGAATTGACTAGGGCCACGAAGTGAACGTCTGCATGGACATCCCTCACTCATATAAATTTGCGGGCTCACTGCTCATTCCCCAATACCTCTCATCCATTGCGCTCACTCAACTGGATCCAAATTTCAACCCAACCAAGATGCAGCACCACGGAACCCAAGCAAAGCTTACTTCACCTCTGGACGCAGATGTGTCTCCTCCGACGAACATGGGAGCATTGTCTGCTTTACCAGAGGAGCTGCTCGATGGTATCACAGGATATATGACAAGACAAAGCGACCTCGCCCATATTTCCCTCGCGTCGCACCAGCTGCGACGTATCGCGAATGGAAAGCTCTACACCAACCTTACCCTTAACGAGCGTTACTCGGGAAGCTACCACTGCGCAGTCGAACAAGTCTTCTCCTTTGCGCTTGCGCTTCTTCACCGACCTGAACTAGCATCTAGCGTACGCAAGCTATCAATGAGTCTTATAAGAGGGCAGCCAACGTCGCCTCCCAAATGGTCATCTGACGACATCGCTAAAGCACTACGAGTGATCGACGACATGGGTAGGAAAGGCACTGGTTGGGCTATCCGTGTGCCAGACTGGAAAGCGCGCTTACTTTCTGGCGACGGCAAAGCTTGTGGTGGTCTTATTCTCGCTTTACTTCCAAATCTGGTCGAGCTGGAGATAGAGATCCTTGCCACTATGCCTGACTTTCGTGTAGCGGACGACGATGTGGAGTATAACGAACGCATTGTATGGTCCCAGCAGCGTTACGCTGAGGATCCTCTCGACAAACTCTTTGGAAAGCCTGGGTGCTATCTCTTGGAATTTCTGAAACTCAAACGAACCGATCCGATCATGTCCTCTCGCATGAAAGGTATCATCAACGCAAGACTTAGGAACCTTGTCAACAGACCAGCTTTGGATTTATCCCAGATCTGTGGTCTCAAGACACTCGAAACTTTGCGGTTCTTCGGCAGCCGTCTTGACAAGACTTGGTGTACTCTGCCGAAGCTGCAGTGCTTAGAGGTCGCGCGAGAATGCAGGGTCCCCGCTTCATTCGTCGCTCCTGCTGTTGATACTCTTCAACTTGAGCTCGCTAGCTGTGTAGCAAAGGAAGTTGATCACAACGGGGCGCTCCATGCCGGTTTTCTTTCGGCCACATCGTTCCCACGGTTGGAACATCTCTCCATCCAGCTCACCAACTTCCACTCGTCTGGCGGCTTCTCTATTGTCAAGCCTATCCCTACACACTCCAAGAGTGCACACTCCAAGCGTGTAAAGAGTAATAGGATGATGTACTGCCTTTCCAGGGTTGCGCCTAGCCTCAAAACCCTCTCAGTGAGTGCGTACGATAGCTTCGACCAAGAGTTCTTGAAGTGGATGGGGCCGGTCCCCACATTCGCTTTCTTCAAGCAGCTGGAAACCCTTACTATACCACAAGATCTTCTTCTTGGCGATGGTTTTCCGAATCCTTGCAAGCTTCTTCCTGCTAGTATCCAGGTGATTGAGCTTCTTCACCCAAGCGTCAGGGCCTTTGCTTGGCTCGACGCGCTCAACAAAGCTCACCACTTCTTCCAGGACCTGAAAGCTGTGTATCTGATCTTTGAAGACGCCCAAGATGACCAGTGCGTCACGATGTACGAAAAATACAGCGATTGGATCGCGGGTCGCGAGATGCACTACGAAGTGATCCTACAAAGTCCTCCTGCCGAGCGCGCCATATACGACACAGTACCTGACGAGGAAGACCCACGAGCCTATCGGATATGGGCACGCGCTGATGAGCGGGTAGTACCATCTTTCGACGATGAAGAAGCCTTTCCAACACTTGTGTCATTCACCAATGACTCAGAGGCAACCCATAGACGGCAAGCTAGCCACACTTTTCGCGTCTCATACGCCTCATGCGCAAAGGAATGGTATCAAAAGATACGTGTCGCGACTCCGAGGACCTCCGAACAAGTAGATAATGACTCGACCGTTTGAGGACTTCACCAAAAGTGTGCGTTCTCGCAGCGGCGATGTTAACATCATCAGTGGGCACTGCTAGGCGGAGGAAATGCAAAAGATTTATTACAAGATGCCAAACGAACAATGTGGCGAATGAAGTATACTAGAAAATGAATGCCAGTGTCATTCACCAAGTGCTAGTGAAAGCTTCCAAATGTGACCTCTCAAACTGTTTGGCCCAAGTGACTCTCTTTTGCAACATCGTCACCCAGCTTAGGAGCTTGTGATTGTTCTCGGGAGATAACGGGTGCCCGAATCTGTTGATGCTGAGCCAGGTATGATGCATCGTCCCTAAGGAGCAGAATCGCATTTGGCTGAACCTTCCATGCTTCCTTTGAGTTGAGGATGAAGTCGATGGTATCAGTCGTGCAATGATCTCCGGTGTCTACTTTCAGGTAGTGCCAGGCCTGCGGGCCGGGTGCCTCGCGGTTCGGAATCTCAAGGCAGAACTTTATCTGAGGCACGCTAAACATCAGTACGCTACTCACCGACACCACTGTCGTCTTGCGAGTGACTCACCCCACGGGTGTTGCTCGGTGGGAGCTGTTGTCTGTACATGACCCACTCCGCCATCCCAGTACCCAGTCCATAGTGGCTAAAGGCAAGGTCGACAGTGAAATAGAGGCCAAAGGCGCCGAGGATAATGACCGAGAACGCACACCAAAGACAGCAGAAGGCGGCTGCTCCTCGCCAAGCTGATCTGCTTTCGCTGAACGAGTATGATCCAGACGAGCTCTTAGCTCCATCCACTTCGCCCCAGAAGCCTAGTCTCGACTCTTCGTCGTCGTCGTCCTCGGTGGGTGGATCGAGCAGTTGATGCGCGTTGGTATCACGGCTGTTCTCATTGGACAAGATAACGTTGTTTGTCGCTTTATGAACAGCTGCTGAGTTACGGAAGTATGCGAGCAATGAGGCATGCGGCAGGGTGACGTCGGCGTCTGTGTTCGAAGTCGACATTCTGGTCGCGTTCGACATGGTGAATGCGATGCAAGAGATGCGTATATATTATGCGTGATTCCAAAAAGAGGCCAAAATCGATGGATGCAGCGGTGCCAATGGCAATTTTTGGGTTTTTCGCGCGGGTGGATAACAGGAAGAATTACAAGAGAAAGACGAGGAGGTTGTCATAGAGCTGCTAGCTTCGCACAGCTATCGCACCCGGCGAGAAAGTGCGCTCGGTGATCTACAAAGAGTTTTATAAGGTATCGGCAGGAGCGATTTCCGTGAGTAGGAAGAGGTTCGGGTATCGCACTTGCTCGAATGACGAAGAGGAAGTCGCGAACGAACGTCACTAAATAAGGTCGGCAAGCTAAAGCAAAAGGCTGTATGCCACAGAGTAGAACATAGTGAAAGGGGTTGAATTAGTATCATAACAGGAATGCCCGTTACTCTGGAGATCCGAAAGGAAGAGTTGGTTGACTTGATCCCGCGTTACCAGTACTACTGGGTGTTGACGAGAAGCTTGCGAATCCACCCGAAGCACGTGGGGGGAGGCTTGCGAACAAGCTTCCGGCGGCGAAAGTACTAGAGGTAGTTGCACCTGGCGTATGAGCATAAGAGGCAAACCCAGTGCTCCTCACAGGAGCGTTGGAAGAAGCAGAAGTCGCGTTGGTACCGGAGGTGGGCGGACCAGCGGTAATAACCAGATGAGAAGCCGTGTGAGTGACACCTGCAGACGAGGCAATCTTCTGAGGGCTTGCAGATTCCATCTTCCTGGGCCAGGATTTGAGAAGCAGAAATGCCAACTCATCAATGGTGTCTAGCTTGGATTCCAGCCCAGGTAACTCGGTGATGTCCACCTTGAAATATGTCCGGAAAGCCTGCACTATCTCGTCTCGAAGACCGCGGTTGGTCTCTGGGGTGTTACTATACGTGAGCTGTACTGCGGCGATGAAGTCTTCGGAATCAACGTGGTGATCCAGACTATCCCGAAACTTGGTTTTTGCCAGACGACTAAGCCCCTTCACCTGATATTTATCAGCGAGCGCATACATGCTCGCGTGTGTTGTAAGCGGACTGGTGATTTCGATGCTGTTGTCGGGCTTCCGGTGGCTGACGTATTGGGACGCTTTCTTCTGCTGCTCCACTTTCAATTCCGGCTGCTCGATATTCTCGAGGTTCAACGCGAGGCAAGCGCATTGATCATGAGGCTGTGAGCTTCCCCATACATCCCTGCGGAGGTGGTGAGCAGGCGCCGCTGCTGTATTGAGGTCATATTGCTTGAGTTGTTCGAACGCGGCGATGCCAATGTCGTCGGTGGGATCGTAATCACCCAGATACAGGTAAGCGATTAAGCGTCGGATCATGTCTGGATCATCGTCCGGCAGATCGATACGTCGTTCATCAGCTTCCTGTCCAATGTCAGCACGGGAGGTTGGCGCGAAACGCTGTGGACTGACCTTTCCAGCGAATTTGATATTATTCGCGAAGAACTCGCATGCTGAGCCAACAACAACGGAATGCACATCGAATGTCGAGTTACCGCAGCTGATAACCAAGTCGGTGAAGTCGCCATTCTTGTAGGCCCTAAACCATGTCAGAGCCGGATACGGATGCTGCCATGGGCGCGTAAGAGTAGTGCGGAGAACTTACCTGAGGATGTGAGGCGGACAACTGAAGGGCATTTTACACATCGGTGAGCTTGAATTCGGGGTTCTTGAGGGAGGAGCGACGCGTTGGACGCGTCCATCGTGAGATTACGCCGATGCGACGCATGGGCACGAATGTGGCTCGCCAAAAGCCCCTTCTTAAACAGATAAGCGATAGATGTGCTCTCCAGACTTTACCACATGCAGCAGTGCTGCGCAGGGAGTAGAACATCGCATGCCCAATGACGCAACGTGAAGCTATTCGGGTCCGGAGATTTATGCATGCAGGTGTCAGCGCGAACCACGCTAGCGCTAGGGCGTCGTCGGGTCCCCAAGACCAACACCGTCTTATATGATACTCTCCCCCGCCGGTCAGATACCGAGTCGTTTCTGCATTCCCGACAGAAACTCTCAGCCTACCCAACAGGTAGTCACGACTTTTCCGCGCGATGACGCCGTCGACAAAACCGGAGCCTGGATGACCCCAGCCCACTATCGCGGATGCGCACAATCAACTTTTCGACTCTGACAACCTCCCGGCTACTCGGTGTACTGGTCTATTCATATTCATGTCTTCTACGTATATATCGCCCGTTGATATTTTTTCTACCATCCAAACAAGGCCGAGCATGCCAGACTAGCATCTTCCGAGGACACATCTTCCAACCCTTCATGGCTTCTATAGATAGGCCTGAGAGGCGCAACTTCTCAAGACTATCTGACAGCATCTCCTCAATTCTCTTCCTCGACACCAGATTCTGCTCCGAAACTCCTTTAATGGGTATTTGAAGGTACTTCATTTGGTTGAAGTGGACCAGGCTTTTTTAATCGGCTCTAGGTACTTGAAGCAACCCAGGTCTGTGCCGGCTTTCTTGATGCACAGCACTTCTAGTGTCTGTGATACTGCGGCCATGATTTCGATGAGCACTTCCATGCTGCCCCGCGCATCATCCCCAGGAATATCAGCCTCGAATTAGTTTCGCCCTGGAACCAAGCACTTGTTGATCATGTTAATGGTGAGCGATCGCAGGAAGGGCATTTGCTGAAAGAGTTTGGATAGATCTTTGTTTCTCCGGTCATCGTCAAGAAGGATCATCAGCCGCGGACAGTGTGGTGAACGGAATTTCGACAATATGGATGATGGGTTGCAGCGTGAGTTGGGCTACTGCGCGTGCTAAGTCGGCACGGCTGAAGAGAGTGCGAGCCAGTCGGGCCATGCGCCACGGTATGGCATCGGCGCTGTAAGAGATTGTGGGGTATCGGTGGAGTGCTTCCTGTGCCATGGAGCCGATGTGTTTGGCCGCCAAGCAGAGTTTATGGAGATCGACTTCTGGAACTTGGGCAACGACATGGAGGAGGAGCTCATCGGAGAGCCTCTTTAGCGGGAACGGAACAACGGCGGGGGGTTTATCTGCGCACAGCTTCGTTGGTATCGAGTCCCCTTTGGAGCCTTCATACCGATCGGGGGCGATTCAAGGTGGTCGTTCATGGCTGAGGTTGATCGAGCAGGCAATATTCTCGCAAAAGATGGAGATGGTTTCGTGTGGCTGGAGAGTTCGCAGCGTTGAATATGAAAAAGGTCAAAGATGAAGGGTGGGATGAGCGATGAGTGTGATTGTACAGACGGCGCGTCGACTCCGATACCGCAAACCACACCTCGCTGCCAACACGGCCATCGTCGCATGCCACTCTCGATACACACGTGGTCTCACAGTCGAGGCTTACCGACCGAATACATCGTCACTCTACGACATTACATTGGATGGCAGAGAAGGGCAACGATGATGGGATATGATGATGATACGCGATCGATGCAATCTCTACGATGCCCACGCCGACTGCCGTTCCCAGCGCTCCGTATCCCTGTGTTGTCTAGGCACAGATACCATCGCTTTCAACCTCTCATGTTCCTTGAAAGCAGCGCGCCTCCTTACTGCGCTCGTCATCACTGAAGTGCCCTCATGTCATGGAATCTGTCGCCCCACCTGTCCAGTGTCACTTCGATTTCCAGGATGACCAGCGTCACTCCTAGCGACGGTTGCCTAACGGCGATGATAGCTGTAGTAGCGCATCCTTCCCTATATCACCGCTATCGGCAAGCGTGTACATACGTCAGAAGAAACAAGACACAATAAACTCACCCATGCCATTAACTATTCTACGATCCCTTATGCTAGTAAAATGCGATATCTGCGTATCATGGTTGATATGTCGAGATCCCACGTACCGCAAAACCTTCCAGCGAGCAAGCATTCGTGATGTATGCGCAGAACATTCGAGAAAGAACTGAAGTCCAACGCGTAAACAAGACATCCATGCCCAACATCAAGGTTCTCGCAAAACCGACCAGATTCATGCACTGACCCCGTCTTCTCACCACCAAACATCCACCACCGTGATCCGGACAAACAGCTCGCACGAACACTTTCAAAGTCTATCGCGCGTCTGATTTCAAAGCCACATGGCACAGATCAGTAAGCAGTTTAGATCGCCCCCACCCTCTGCAGGCAAGATCGGAGGAGGAACGGACCGAAACGGTTGTAGATCTCTTGGTATGGCTTGTATACATCCAGGGCAAGGAATAGTGAGCAAAACCCCACGTGTAGAGCCGGTGGTGGCTAATGCGCGATCTTCGGCTCTTATGTAGACCACGTTGCGGGCCGTAGTAAAGGCTATTCTTTGGCAATTCTATCATTATGATGTAAAGCACGTGCGCGGCGGTTGGCAACTCCGCGTAGATGAAAATAGTAGTATAGCAAACGCTATCGGCATGGCAAAACTCATAAGATAAGATGACGTATCTTTCTGGTGTATGCCCCTTGGGGACATTGGCGCCTAGACATTGGGTATCGATGCACAGTGATACAGCTGATCTTGAGCTCGGGGTTGGGTGGGTAGGGTAAATGTTATAGTAGATGTATTCATGATGATGAAACTATGAAGAGAAGAACGCAAAATCGCTCATTGGTATCGCTAAAAGCACTGCAAAAGTCCCTAAGAAAGAAAAAGAGGAATTGCCGATGAGCAGAGTCAATGGGCCATTGGCTCAAGCACACCGGGTGTGACGTTGAACTGCGCGGATGCGCGGCTCGATAAGGTTGGTAAGACATGCTGACCCCGCATCACGTCGACGGTTGACTGCAGCACTGTCGTGAAACACGTTGTCTTAGCCAAGACAGACGTTTTGTGTGGCGGCTGCGTACCACCCGCAGGATGATCCCGGTCTTGGACGCGCGTAGGATTCTACACAGATAGATGACGAGATTCAACATAGAGTTGAGTCGTATGCTTGCAGCTGCGATGCAGATACTGGTGCACATTGCGGGGCAGCGATGATTGGCTCGATGCGGGAACGACTGTGACGGAATTCCCTTCAGGAAGAGACAGGAAGTCCGCTCGCCATACGGAAGAGTTCGAAAGCAAGGCCTGGTGTTTCTCGCACGGCCATCTCCACGTCCGGTCGCAGCGACAGGCTGGGATTGGCACGGAAGGTCTGGATGATGACGTCTCGCAGACCACGGTCAGTGTGGTAGGTAGACTCGTACGCCTCTTG
>Ga0265797_10007178_pt1 | contig 15380 bp, 5 predicted proteins | sample P2T30metagenome_FD_192433 | JGI IMG/M metagenome (GOLD analysis project Ga0265797, IMG submission 192433) | Plant litter microbial communities from East Loma Ridge, Irvine, California - P2 T30 | ecosystem: Environmental > Terrestrial > Plant litter > Unclassified | place: USA: California... | reverse complement strand
CCTTGTTGGTGTCACTGCGTTCAACGACCTGCTCATGCGTCGTAACTTCCTCAGCTGGAAGCGAGGCCTGCAGATCAACTACAACATCACCCGCATCGAGGAGTGGTGCAAGAGCCACGACATGCCTGAGGGTACACTGCAGCTTGAGCACCTTATGCAAGCCACCAAGCTTTTGCAGCTGAAGAAGGCCACCCTGAACGATATCGAGATTATCCAAGATATCTGCTGGATGTAAGTGATGATTGACATCCTCACCAACTCTAAATTGTAAACCATTGCTAATACAAATCCCTCTAGGCTCACTCCCAATCAAATTCAGAAGCTGCTGAACCAATACCTCGTTGCCGATTACGAGCAGCCCATCAACGGCGAAATCATGAAGGCAGTCGCCTCACGCGTCACCGACCCCAAATCCGACGTCCTGCTCCTGCAAGCCGTCGACATGGAAGACTCGGGCCCCTACGAGATCGCCGAGCCCCGCGTCATCACCGCTCTCGAGACGTACACGCCTAGCTGGCTGCAAACGCCGCGCCTCAAGCGCCTGGCCGAGATTGTGAGCGCGCAAGCCGTCTTGCAGCAGCAAATCGACGCCAAGGGTGCCGGCGCCGGCCAACTCGACGGACACGAAGAGGACGGTGACCTGGGTGGCGGATCACGCGGAGTGAACGGCTATGGACGCCACAGCGGCGGCTACTCCGGCAACGGAGAGATCCTCAGTGAGGAAGAGGAGGGTGACGGCGACATGGCGATGCAGCGGTAATGCTGATTGACACGAATAGAGGAAGAAGGAGAAGAAAGGGCGGTTTGGAGCGATTGAGCAGCAGCGGAGAGTTTTTAACATTCAGTTTACACAACCTTTGGGACTGGGGCGTTCTTCCAGGGAGAGAGAGGAGGTGAAAGGGAAGTAAGCATTTGCGCGTGTGTGGTTTTCTCTTTCTTTATTGTAATCCCAATGCCCCGGCAATTTTTCTTCGTCTTGGGGTTTTTTTCTGGGACACCTCACTTTCGAGCGCGGAATGATGGCAAGATTATCGAAATCAAGATAGACGAAAGATGGTATTTTGACACGCAAGAGGTGTTCTTCTTTTGATAAGTTGGCTGATGATTCCCTTTCTTCAAACATTGTGTGATACTCGTGAAGTTTTTCCGTGGTTGTGTAACTAGTTGTCTCCGTCGTATCGAAGGTTGCATGCGTGCATGAAGCATTTAAGCATTTGAGCATTTCTTTTGATGAACATCTTCGCGTTCATATCATGATCATTAAGTAGATTAGCACACATACGTCTATTGTCGTGAGAAGTACATAGTCGCCACAATTTGCAGCGGCTTGAACTCGTCATGACAATGCAAAGAGTAAATACATGTAAAATGCAATTCGCTTTTTATATCTAAACAGAAAAACTTGAACGCTCTCTAAATACAAATGCTAAACAATTCGCCCAGGAGCTAGGGTGGGTGGCATCTACTCGTCAGAGAAAGCACCAGACCCGGACTCCATACGACCAATAGACCAGACCTCCTTCTCGTCTTCGATCTCGTCTCCACTGAGACCCAGGCCGCCTGCACCGCCCTCCGCTTCCTTCCTCTCTCTCGCTTGGCTGCTCAGCCTGAGCGCAATGCGCTTGAAGTACTCCTGCATGCTCCTCTTGGGGCCGGGCGCCAGCGCGCCTCCTGCGTTGGGGCTGGCCATGTACTTGTCAAAGACCTCGGCCTCTTCTTCGACGACGTCGAAGACGGCCAGGAAGGCTGCTTCTGCGGAAAGCTTGACGGGGATGACCATGTCGCGCACTGAAGCGAAGACGGGTGGTACGATGGAGGGTAGGTGGGGACGCACGACGTCGTTGTGCGCACGGGCGACGGTGCGGATCACGACAAGGGAGAGGCGGCGAGTGTCGACAGCGTTGCCTGGCGGGATGACTTGTGCCAGAGCTTCGAAGATGGGCTTGGTCGCGTCGAAGCTCTTGTCGCTGGACTCTGTGAGGAGGTACTTGCCGGCTGCAAGGACGCAGTTGTCGGCGATGAAGGGTTGCGAGCTGGCAATACCCTGCACGATGATGGATGAGGTGATCTCGGCAAAGGCACCAGTGGTGAGTGACTCCGGAGACTCGACGAGGACGGCGTTCAAGGCAAGAACGGAAGCGTGGGTGAAGTGGTTGGTGGCCACGCGGCTCCTGTGAAATTGTTAGCATAACTGTCTCTGTGGCTCATATGATAGATTGATACGCACTTGATCAGACCTGTGGCGCTCTCTGTTGGAAGCACCTTGATCAAAGCGCCGAGCAACTTGGCGTAAGTAATTGTCATTGAGTCGTCGTGCTCATCCTGGTCCGAATCGATCAAGCCTAGAATCGAGTTGGTCGACACATCGCTCATCTTCGAGCCAGCCTTGCTGACCACCTCGTAGAGTGCCTTCAACATAGCATTGCGCACACCAGCATCCGGAGTCTTAGCACCAGCGACAAGCTCAGTGATAAGCGGATCGATACGGGGTGTCATCACAATGAGTGTACCAAGAGCCTTAGCAGCTCTGCTGCGCAAGACCTCGCTCGATGGGTCCGCGAGCGACTTTGCGAAAGTGCGTTGAAGCTGAGGCAAGAAAGGCTTGAGGAAGAGAGGAATCTTCTCAAGCAGGTTGTTGAGCGTGAGCAGAATGGCGGACTTGAGCTCGGTAGAACGCTCAGACACAACACGAATGAGGGGACCAGTGATCTGAGTAACGAAAGGCTTGAGAGCATCGGCGGCAGTCCTGTCGATCAGGTCCGACATGGCGAGTGCAGCATGTGTCCTCTGGTCGGCCGAGCCATTCATGAGACCTTGCAAGAAGATAGGCAGAATGGCGTTGATACCCTTCGGCAGAGAGAAACCGGGCAGCCCGTGGCCGGCGACGCCAACCTGGTTGAGCGTTGTCCTTGTGGAGATAACAAGCGACTCCATCTCCTCCTTCCTAAGCTGTGAGGTGAGAGCGCTAAGTGCAGTCCAAGCAGCCTTGACAACCTCCTTGTCACTGTCGTCAAAGGAGATGAGGAAAGCGCGGATAAGATCAGGGTAGTAGCGAGAGAAGTCCACTTCCGCGTTGGTGAAGAACTTGGCAAAGTGAAGGTCAGCGGCTGCACGCTTGCGGTGGTCGTCGTGCTTGACCAATGCTAGCATAACGCTCATCATCGTGTTGAGACCATCGTATTCATCAACGGAAGTGAGAATGGTGTCGAAGGAAGTCTCAAGCTCCAACTTGAGCTCGTCATCCTTGCAGCTAATGATACTGTCCATCATGGAGTTCAGGATGGTCGGCAGTCTCCTTGTCATGGCGCCACCAGCCACCTCAGACAGCGATGCGAGCGCGCGTGCATTGAACGGCGAGATTGGCGGGGTGAGCAGCGTCGGGAGGAGGTTGGGCAAGATGATGTTGGACCTCGAAGTGTCGGTGAGAAGGGTGAGGAGCGCCGAGAGGGCGTGCTCTGCCTCGTCGTCGGAACGCAGCAGGTTGAGCAAGTGCGGCAGCACTTGATCCACGGCGCGTTTGCCGAGGATCTTCTGAAGAGAATCGAAGGCCTCTGCGGCAGCCTCGCGCACGTCGTTGTCTTGATCGACCAAGGCGGTACGCACGACGGAAATGAGAGTCTCCTCGTAGTCCTCGAGTGCGTCGGGCGCGGAAGCAGAGATAAGCTCGCGCAGGGCAATACAGATACCCTGCCTGGCGTCTGCGTCGGTGTTTGTCTGCAGACCTTCCTCGAGAGTTGGGAGTAAGGTGGAAAGGACACCTTCGCCAGCTTTGCGGATAAGCTCGCCAAGGGCGTTGCCGGCAATGACCTTCTGCTCCATGTTGTTGCTCGCAAGTCTGCGAATGACAAGTCCTGTGAGCGTAGGAATGAGCTCGCGGAGGGTACGCGGAGTGGAGACAAGCGCCTTCCACACGTTGATGGCAGCAGTGCGCACGAGACCAGACGTATCGTTGCGGCAGATGTAGAGCGCGGAGAGGACCTTGTTGCGCTTCTCCTCTCCAAGAACTTCGAGCAGAGATGCACCAGCCTCGTTGGCGTTCTCTTCCAACTCGTCCTCCTGGTCCGCCTTGGCAGTGATACCTGTGAGGTTGAATAGCAGGTCACCAACGAGCTCGACGGAGCTGAGACGAATGCGGTAGCTGTTGTCTTCAAGACCACGCTCCAACTCGGGCAGGAGGAGATCAATGGAGCGAGTGGCAAAGTTCTTGACAAGCAAGCGACCAGCACGGAGCGAAGTCTCGCGAATAGCTTCGACCTCATCTGCAAGACCTGATAGGATTGGCGGAATGACCTTGCTGAGGTAGTTGGCAAAGCTGTTTCCGAAGCAAGCGGGCAAGAAAATGAACAAGGACATGAAGCCCTCGCGAACCGAGGCCTTGCTGCTGGACACATTCTGTAGGATTGAAGGCAGGGTCTCCTCGAGGCGACTGGTTCCGAGACCAGCGAGCACTTCTGACAGGGCCTGTGCGGAACCGAGACGGTCGCCGGCACCAGTGTCGGATTTGAGGGTTGCCATGAGGCCAGGAATAAGATCGGGCAAAGCATCTTCGCCCAACTTCTCGACAGTCGAACCCAATGCCTTGGAAGCCGTAGCTCTTGTTGCCGGCACTGGGTCGACAATGGCGACACGAAGACCAGCAACAAGGATTGGAAGATGCGCCACAAGATCCTTGCGCTCAGTAAGATGTGCGAGACTGCCAATGATCTGGGACGCCTTCCTCTTGGTACCGGAACGGTCGCTGAGACCGCGCTCCAAGATGCGGACCACAAGCGCAAGCGAGGGCGCATCGAGGTAGTGCACGAAGTTGACCTTGATGAGGGCATCCAGCGCGCTCTCCGTGTACTTGGTGGGATCACTGAGTGCCTTGAGCAAGATACCAACCTGGCTCTTGACTTCAGGGTTGCTGATGACCTCGCCGAAGCGCTGCAAACTTCTGTTTGCTGACGCGCGAACCTCCTTGTGACTGTCGTTGAGAACCTCAGTAAGCGGAGGAATGATCTCGGGCAAGCTGACCGCGAGCTGTTCGGGATCAAGGTAGGCCATGGCACCCAGGGAATCGCAAGCACCCTTCTTACTGCGCCACTGCGACTCGTCCAGACCCTCCAAAAGTGTGGGAAGGACCTGCTTCACGCCATAAGAGCTCAAAGACGAGAAGCATGTCTTTGCGGCGTCCAGACAAGCCTCACGCACATCTGCGCTTGAGTCACCGAAACCAGAAAGAAGTTGAGGCACGATCTGGATGACGTACGGCTCAAACACGCGTCCGAGAATGAGAGACAGAAGTTCGTAGCAGAGGAATGCACCCTGTCTCTCGTTGACGTCTTTCTTGTTCTCGGTAGCGCCTCTGATAGTGGAAAGCACGCGTGCTTCACGGAGGATGGCAATACCCTTACCCTTCACGATACCACCCAGTCCATACGCTGCACCACGGCGGGCGGCATATTTCTTTGCGTGGAGTGTCTCATCGACCATCTGTTGCAAGAAGGATGTAGCCTGGTCGCTGCACGCACGCACCAGAGGCGGCAGGCACTGAGCGACGGCATACTGCACAGACTCTGAAGGTGTGCTGAGAGTGGCGAGCAAACGTTGGACAACCTTCGGTGTGCGTGCATCGCCCTCGGGCAGATGCTGAGCAAGTGCACCGTACATGATGACAACTGCCTCATTGACCAGGTCTTGCGCCTGTGAACTGCTTGAGCTTTCCAAAGTGCTCTCGCACAGCTTCATGAGAGGCTCGACCAAGGACTTGCCTTGTGCTGTGACGACGCTGACAGCGGCTTCAACCATGCTGTCACGCACAGTAGCACTAGCGTCGCTCAGAGGTCCGCTCTCGACCAAGAAGTGAACGAACGGTACGAGTTGTTGTTCAGGGAAGCTCACAGACAGTTCCTTGAAAGCGAGCGAGATACCATGCCTCGCCTCCCAAGGGTCTGAAAGATCCTTCTTGATGGGCATACCGTAACGATCAAGCTCGGGTTTCCTCGGCTTGGCCCGCTCGAGGTATGTTTCCTGGAGGCTGCTGAGCATCGACTCGAAGGACGCAGGTTGTTCTTTGATGGCGCCAGCAATCGCGCGAGCAGCTGCTCTTCTGAGTTGGCTGTCCTTAGACTCCAAGTATGGTAGCTCCTTCGCAGCAGAATCGGTCGCGACCTTGAGCTCGTTCTCTTCCCAAATTTCGTTGGCAAGGTCGCGATGCTCTGTCGCATCATCGTAGCGCGCAAGCCAGATCTCCTCATAGAATTCGCGATCGGTCAGATCCAACTCGGCGCTAATGGCCTGCAAAACTGCGTTCCTGACGGAAGGATCAGGAACAATCACACCTCTGACCGCGGTGTCGGTTTCGGCAGTGCTCATGCTAGGAGCAATGGACCGGCAGAGGTCAGTAAAGCAATCCTTGAAGGCACGGAAGTGCTGCGTGTATGTCTGCATCGAGTCAATCAAGACGCTAAGTAGTTTCTGGCGTGGGAGTATAGGGTCGTTGCAGGCATCGGTGTGGTAAGATATGAACTCAGTCGCCAGGACGATTTGCTCGTCGGCGTCTTCCGCCTCCTTGCGATCAATTCCGCCGTTCTCAAGCACCAAGAAAACGAAGGAGAAGATGTAAGAAAGTGTCACTGTGTCGAACGGCCTCTGCTCTCCAAGAGAACGGAGTCGGTAGAGGAGTCTGGTGACGAGATCGCCGAGAGGCTCCGCAAGCAGGTTCTCGGGCAGAATCGTGACGCCAGCTGCACGCAGCGTGGCAACACCGACGAATGGCCGCAACGGTCCGAGTCTGTTTGATGTCCTGCCAGCACAGCTCAAATAGCCAAGTGCGGCGGCATCGCCTAGGATCAATCCAGCTCCCGCTTGGATAGCCTCGAACAAAAGTTTCACAGCTGGACCGAACCACGCCTCGGCTGCGCTGGGCGGTCCAACGGCCAAGGCATGGATGATTCCAATACCACGTCTGAGCCTCACATCGATACCTGCAACGTGCTTGCGGATTTCAGACTCCTTAGCAAGTTGTGCATTCACCTTTGCTTGCTCTTCAGGGGTAAGCTTCTTCTCCGTACCCTTCTTAGACGCCAGCGATGCCCTAAGCTCCTCCTCCCACTTGAGAGTGTCGTAGTCTTTTGAGTTCTTGCTGATGACCTGAGAGTTTTGCTGCTTGGATAGCACATCCACGAAAGCAGTGCCTTCCGCTGTTCTGTAGATCGCGGCTTCTGTGGGACCAAGGTCGTGAAGTTGGGAGGATTCGAGGTCTTTGCTGATTTGGGCGACAATGAGTGGTGTCATGACTTCAGGCGCAACGAAAGCGAGTTCGGCCATCGCACCAAAAGCAGCAGACTGGAATTTGGGTAGGGATCTCCGCTTAGCATCCTCTGTTACGGAAAGAACGTTGGCCAAGCAATCCTCAGGTGCTTTGCTCGCGAGGCTTCCAGGATCAGTACCAGTCTTCAAGCAAAGCTCGATCCAAGACGTGCGCGGCAGAAGCTCTGGCCTACACAGCACAAGGAGTCTAGTCATCTGTGTCTCAAGTATTTCCTTGTCGATCTCAGCGCCCAAGCGAGCTGCAGTCTCGGGATCGAGGCAGATGACACGGATTGCCTTGAAAAGCTCGTCACGGCCGGTCTTGGCAATCAAAGCTACACTATCCTTTGCTTCGGCCTCGACGTCTTCACACCACTGCCAAACACCATCGATGAGCACCTGAGACGTGAAGGCCGGATCTACCGCATAAAGCTTCTGCAACGCTGCAGTGGCCTCCGTCTTGACCTTAGGCGGGATTCCTGTAGCGCAGAAAACGTACAACAGAGCTTGGGCCCATGCGTTGCGCACGTTCAAGGCGTCGTCTGATCTCGGGAGCTTTGGCAGGGCAGCAGAAAGCGCGCGGACAAGCCAAATCAGATCGTCTTCAGCAGTCAGCTTAGAGTAAATGCGTGCACTGAGCATGAATGACGGCTTGGGTTCCAATGTCAGAGCCTTCTCGGCGACACTAGCTTTCTTAACGAGGGCGGTATTCTGGAGATCAGACATCAGAGGTACTCTGGAGACGAAAACGGCGGTTGCAGCGCAGCCTGCTGAAACCTGTCCATTCTGGGAAGCCTGCGAAGGATTGGCAAGAACTTCGTTGAAAGAGTCGACCAACTTTCCGACGCAAGGGTCGAAGAAAGCAGCGGTGTTGGGCTTGCTGAGTTGCTCATCGTTGAGGGTCCAGATAATTGTTGCCAGTCCAAGAGTCCAAGTACGTCGTAGAGGCATGCGCTTTTCGGCAATACCCTTCGTGAATGCATCAACCACTGTCTTGTCGACGGTCAAGTCCTTTTGAAGAGCATAGACGACGTATTTGATGATGGCATTCATCTCTGCAGAAGCAGCAAGCTCGTTCGTCTCCTTACCAGCAACACCAACCATACCTTGTGGTACCTTTGCAGCCAGTGCAGAGTTGGCATTCAGTGCTGATAGCATCTGAGAGTGAATCACCTTTTGGTCAGCCGCTGGGACCTTGTTGGTCTTCAGAGGGTTGAGGATCTCATCTGCGATCTTCTCGACCAGCTTCTCATCCGCACATCGCTTGGCGATCACAGAGAAAGTGTGCACAGCGCCGTTGCGGACGACAGCGTTGGATGACTTGATGTTTGAAAGAAGCGGCTTCAGTAGATTCGAGCTCAAAATCTCAGCAAGATCGTACTCAGCTGGAAGCGAGGTAAACATGGGTGCCACTAGATCGTTCAAAACGACTTCCGGGGCGCGCAGCAGGGATTTCTCTATTGGTGGTACAACATCCTTGCGAACTTCGTCCAGTGTGAGGTACGAAGCGAAGAAGTCCTTGAGGCCTGTCGCAAGATATTGCGGCAATTGAACCTTAGAGCCCAGGAATTCCCGTAGATAAAAGGCAATGTAGTCTTGTTTCCTGGCTTCCAGAGTTGCGCTCCTGTCCGGGAGTCGCTTGCTGACACCAGCGATGATGCCAAGTGTGATTGCGTTCTTTGGTGTAGGAGTTGTCGCCTTTGCAGAAAGTTTGTTCACGTACTCGTTGATAGCTTCGTCTCCGAATGGGCTTTTGAAGACTGCGCGGAATGCGCGTCTGCTCACTCTGATCGCAGTTCCACGGGTGCTGTCCTTGGGATCCGAAGCGAGCAGAGTATTCAGTGCGTTGTTAAGCGCAGTGACAAGGTCCTTTCCAAAAGCATCCCAGAGAGTTTTGTCCTTGGCTGACTCCTGCATCAACTGCGAGCTCCATCTCACCAGCACAAAGGCACTTCCTGGCGCTAAGCTCGCCTTTGCTGCCTCCTGCTGAACCAATGTCGCAAATGCTGTTGTCACTTTTACATTCTCTGTCGCTGATGCTATTGATCCCAAGCATAGCTCAACTGCCTGTCGTGATCGCGTGTCGATGTAGAGAGGGTATGTGTCGAAGAGAATGCTGAGAACGGAAGGAAGTTGAGAGCCTACACCACCTACAAAGCACATCAGCACCGAACTAGTAGAGCATATGCCCGCATAGCGAGAGCCTTACCTACCTTGGCTTACGAGCTTTTCGTGTAGCTGGTTGAGCTCGGAAGTCCGCTGCTTCGTCGAGTTTGACAGCAGCACCTTGCGCAGCTCGCCCAGGTCTAGTGCCTGAACATTACGGCTGGCAGGCGTTTCGTCTGCCATGCTGCTGCTGCAAGTGAATGTGATCGCGTATGTACAAGAACCGCGGTTCTGGATGCGATGTGGAAATTCGTGTCGGTCAATTCAATTGCTCGAAGTCGAACGTATCTCGTTGGCGCGTGGGGCAGGTGTCGCGGCGGGAAAAAGACTGGAGTTCAGAGTGACCTTTTCGCGGTGACGAAATGCAGACAGCGCCGCTTCGAGAACATTGAACTTTGGCTTCCAATTTGGTAGTGCAAACACCGCCAACCCAACATACAAACCACAATAAATCATAATGGCCGGCAAAAAGAAGAAGCCGGCCGCCAACCCAGCACGTGGTTTCGCCACTACATCAGTGGCATCAAAACCAAAACCCGAGAAGCCCGAGGATGCGAGCAGCGTTGATGCGTCTGGCGTAAACACTTCCAGCACAAAAGCTGCCACACCAGCTACCAAAAATGACAAGACCAGTGAGACGACAAAGGGTGCGGAGCGTGAGCTCCATGAGCTTAGTCCAGAGGAATTGGAGGCGCAACTCGAGGCATCTGAATTACAACAGTTTGTCGAACAAAATGCCGGCAAAGTACGCAAGGAATCATCCCGTCACGTGTCGCGACTGCAAACCGACAAACGGCTATTGCGTGGCCAGTCAGAGTACATGTCTGTACGAGACTGGGTGCCAAAGGAGCTGATGCAACAAATTGTCGAATACGCCACCCAGGGGAACAGCAATGAGTCTTCAGGTGCAACCAAACGCACGTTACCCAAAGGTGATGACCTCGTATCAAAAGTTTGGCAACTACGTCTGTGTTTGACTGGCCTTGAAATTTCCGACGAGCGTGTAGGCGATGCCATCGCTCAAGTCTTGTCAAACCCGCCCGCCGACGACGCATCCGGCCAACCTTGGGGCCTGCCCGAAGCTCTGGACTGGTTGTCTTGGAATTGCAACAACGATGAGATGAACGATTACGATTATGAAAAACCAAAAATCACCGTCTCTGCTCAAGATCCGATAGATGAGAGTCCTGAACCGCAGGACACCAAGGTCCCTAAATGGAAGAAGCCTCAGGCAAACGCCCAGACAGAAACCGAGCAGCCAGGCGACGACGGAATTGAGGTCAGTGATATCGAAAGTGACCTCGAACCTGATGAGTTGCTCTCCATCTACTTGTCAACAAAAGCCAGACTCTTCGACTTGGATCCTGAGGGCGAGGGCGGTATGGCGAAAAAGAAGCAAGGGAAAGGCCAGAAAGGCCAACCTTCCGCCAAGCCTGTACCAGGTCGGGGTCAGAAAAAGTTACAGGCGAGGGTGCAAAGGATAGAATCTGATGTGCTCTTCGACAAGCGTGAGGGCGAAGCACAGTGGAACGAGAAGAAGATTGACTTGGCTCGCGAGTTCTCTGAACGCCGGAAGTGGCAATTGCAAAGCGAACAACCTAAAGCGCCAGAAGCGAGCGCGAACGGATCTGCAAACGCTGGAGGATCTGCATTGGACAACATCAGTGATGAAGCTGAGAGGCTCGGACAGGAGTTGCTCAAAGAGGTTGAAGCCATGGGTGACGATGATATGCTAGGAGGCATGTTCGGCGCTCTTCCTGGAAGTGAAGAAACCTCGACGTCAAGCGATTCAACAGCAGGCGTTGTTCACAGTCAGAACGTAGTTGTGAGAGACTTTGGCAGACTCACTGGGATGAATCCCAAACGAGTGCTGGAAGAAGCTTGCAAAGCGCGAGACTCTCGGACGAAGCACACTTACAAACTCGTGTCACCAACAACCTACGCCAGCCGGCATTCCCTCACAATCCAATGGTCAAAGGAACCCGAACCCATCGACGGAGAATTCATGAACATGCTCAAGGTCGAAGCTGGTCCCACTCGCACCGTTTTCACAATGATGAAAGAAGCCACTCCGGATACCGCGCAAAGCGAGGCATACATTGCTACAGCAGCCCTTTACCTCATCTTCTCCGGCTCTCCGAAAGAAGAGAAGGCACACCTCAAGCTACCACCAGCCTTCAGAGACTTGTGGGATGAATTCGCAAAGCTCAAACGTGAGAGCGTCGACGCATCTGATCGCGAACTTGTGAAAGAGCTGCGAAAGACCATCGAGAAGAACGTTCAGCCCGAAGTCGAGGAAGACGATGAAATCATCTACAACCCAGCCAGAAGGCTAAATGGAGCAGCAAGCGGCAGTTCGACTCCATCGCGACAAGACCTTCAAAAGTCCAGCGGGACTGAGCCCTCTCAGGCGCTCCGAGAGATGTGGGCACAAAAGCAGTCGTCACCAGCATACCAGAAAATGCTTACAGCTCGAATGAACCTGCCCATGTTCCAATTCCGGGATGAGGCGCTGGAGACCATCGAGAAAAATCAGATCACCATCTTGTGCGGTGAGACAGGTTGCGGTAAAAGCACACAACTGCCTGCATTCATCCTCGAGAGTGAGTTATCACAGGGCAGACATTGCAAGGTCTATTGTACCGAGCCTCGTCGTATCTCTGCAATCTCCTTAGCTCAGCGCGTGAGTGAAGAGATGGGCGAGCGCAAAGGCGATGTTGGCACCTCGCGCTCTCTCGTCGGCTACGCAATTCGTCTAGAATCGCAAACCACCGCGAACACCCGTCTGGTCTACGCCACGGTGGGTATCGTTCTGCGGATGCTTGAGCGAGCGGATGGTCTCAGCGAAATCACCCACTTGGTTCTTGACGAAGTTCACGAACGTAGCATAGACAGCGATTTCCTGCTCATCGTGCTCCGAACCCTTCTGCTCAGCCGACCTGACCTGAAAGTGGTGCTCATGAGCGCTACTGTCGATGCCCAGCGCTTCTCCGCTTACCTTGACAATGCACCCATCATCTCTGTACCTGGAAGAACTTTCCCAGTGCAGGCCAAGTTCCTTGAAGATGCTATTGAGCTCACCGGCCACACTATCGAGGACGCCAAAACTCAAGCTCCAGGAGGCGAGGAAGACGACGATATCGAAGCAGAAGGCCAGAGCAAGTCGGGAGACGCACAGCAGTTGTCCGCTTACAGCAAGCGCACAAGGGCGACTTTGGCAAGCTACGACGAGTATCGCATCGACTTCAGCCTTATTGTGAAGCTCATCGAGAAGGTGGCTTACTCGAAAGAATATGAACAGTTCAGCAAGGCCGTGCTGGTATTCATGCCTGGTATCGCCGAAATCAGACAGCTCAACGATATGCTTCAGGGCCACCCGTCCTTCCTGAAAGGATGGCGCATTCATCCTCTACATTCGACCTTCTCCAGCGAAGATCAGCAGGCAGCTTTCGAGATCCCTCCTCCTGGCATCAGGAAGATTGTCATTGCCACCAACATTGCCGAGACTGGTATCACGATTCCAGATGTGACTTGCGTCGTCGACACCGGCAAGCACAAGGAAATGCGTTTCGACGAGCGCAGGCAGATGTCGCGCCTAATCCAATCTTTCATCGCTCGTGCAAACGCAAAACAGCGTCGTGGTCGTGCCGGTCGTGTTCAGGAGGGTATCTGCTTCCATCTATTCACAAAGTACCGCTTCGATGAGATGATGGCGGATGCGCAGACTCCCGAGATGCTTCGCCTATCGTTGCAAGATCTGGTCATGAGAGTGAAGATCTGTAAGCTTGGCGACATTGAGACTGCACTTTCTTCAGCGCTCGATCCCCCATCCAGCCGGAACATCAGACGTGCCATTGATGCTTTGATCGAAGTCGACGCTCTCACCTCGAGAGAAGAGCTCACGCCACTCGGCCAACAGCTCGCCAAGCTGCCATTGGATGCACAGCTGGGCAAGCTTATCCTCTACGGCAGTATCTATGGTTGCCTCGACTTCGCGCTCACTGTCGCTGCCACGCTTTCTTCCAAGACTCCCTTCTTGAGTCCGATGGGAGCGAAGAAGCAAGCCGATACCGTCCGCCTGGGCTTCAAGCGTGGAGACTCAGACCTGCTCACTGCCTACAACGCTTACGTTAGCTGGCGAAAAGTTTGCACCACGCCCGGCTTGTCCGAGTACAACTACTGCAACAAGAACTTCCTCAGCGCGCAAAATCTAGCCAATATCGAAGATCTCAAGGGCCAGCTTCTCATGTCTCTCAGCGACGCAGGGTTTGTGACTCTCGGCCCAGAAGAGCGCCAAGCACTCTCAAAGATGCGCTACAACCAACGCCAGCGACAGTTCGTGATGTTACCCTCCTCTGTCTCCCGGGCAGATGACAACGACGACATCGCCAACTCCGTCGTGGCCTGGTCTTTCTACCCCAAGATTGGCAAGCGCGAGGGCAAAGGCTGGCGCAACATCGCCAACAACCAGACTCTTGGTCTGCACCCTACTTCCGTCAACAAGACCTCTCTCAGCCCAGACGTCAAATATCTTTCTTTCTACAGCATCATGCAATCGACATCCCGGTTTACGAACGCCCAAGAGACGAGCCCGGTATCGGATTTCCCGCTTGTGCTGTTGTCAGGCGACGCGGTGTTCCACATGTACGCTGGCGTGATAGTTGTTGACGGCAACCGGCTGAGGATCAAGGTCAAAGATTGGAAGACTATGGCTGTATTGAAAGTGCTCAGGGCGAGGTTCAGGGAAGTGCTGGGTAGACTGCTCAAGTTCCCTGGACGCGAGCTGGGCGGTAGGTTGAGCAAGTGGATGGATGTGTTCGAGGCGGTGTTTGCGAGGGCAGAGAGGAAACAGGGTTGAGATTGGTATTTTGGATGGACGTTGGGATTTCAATTGCATGCACGAAATGATGGTACATGTATGTCACGAGGAATGGGTTGACTACATGTAAAAGGCGTCGGATCAAAGGGCTTTAGATTTTAGAGCTAGCCTAGCTTCATGTACAACAACGATAGAAAAAGTTCGAATTGTACCACAGCATGTCGACAGCATCACGCGCATACATGTAAATATACACATGCTTGAGATGCACGTGATGGATGCCAACCCTAACAACCCTCGAGATCCTTCCAAAGATCCATCTTCACGCGGGACTGCAGCGGAAGGCGGCAGCAAGATTTGGAAGTGGAGCACGCGGCGGCGAATGTCTCTCGGAAGGCCGAGGATGCCCATTCCTGCTCCACGCATTTGATTTATACCACGCATACCATCTCTTCTCAACTTATTACTTACTCTGCACGGAACTCTCTTTACAGTAGCTGGCTACGCTTCGACACTCATATCGCCGGCGATTAAGGAGAAGGCTTGGCGTGTAACGTGGAACGCTGAGGTCTGAGCCACGGAAAGCCTACTATAGAGCTGCCTTGCCTCCGTGCCCGGCCGTATATATAGCGCAGCGCCCTGCAAGGCTCCCTCACCACCACCCCATCACCACCCTCCACGTCTCACGATCGACGACCGCCCGCCATGCGGTCTTTCCGCGCGCTGCCCACCGCGCTCCTCGCCCTCTTCTCCGCTGCGACCCCATCTTTCGCCCAAGACGTTGACGACGACTACGACGGGCCTCCCAAGGAACTCCAGGTGGAGATCACCAACCATGTTTTCTGCTCCCACCCTTCGCAGAAAGGCGACACCGTCAAGGTGCACTACAGCCTCAGCGTGTTCGGCTCGGACGACGTGATCGAATCGACATTCGAGAAGAAGCCCTTTTCGTTCATGGTTGGCTTGGGACAGGTCATCGAGGGCTGGGACCAGGGCATGCTGAACATGTGCCCGGGCGAGACGCGCACTTTGACAATTCCACCTGGACTGGCATATGGCGCCAAGGGACAGGGCGACATTCCCGAGGATGCCACTCTGATCTTCC